>Ga0078972_1002315_pt1 | contig 63893 bp, 45 predicted proteins | sample YelNatPaOPGAMG01_FD_67568 | JGI IMG/M metagenome (GOLD analysis project Ga0078972, IMG submission 67568) | Hot spring thermophilic microbial communities from Obsidian Pool, Yellowstone National Park, USA - OP-RAMG-01 (SPADES assembly) (version 2) | ecosystem: Environmental > Aquatic > Thermal... | reverse complement strand
CATCGGGGAGTTGATACAAAGAGGGTATGCAACTGCTTTGCATTTTTATCACTTCCTTTATATTTCATTGAGTTATCCTCTCTATTGTATCATACTCCCCGTTATTTTTCGGATAGGCTCTAAGTGTCCGACCATAATAAGTTATAACCTTACGGGTAGGGCAAGCATCTTGCTTGTCCAGCGCAAGGCGCCTCTCGCCTGCGCTACCTCGGCAAGTTATAGATCTTTATAGCTTGGCACTTATAGCTATTCTCTCTCTGAAGCTCTATCCTCGCTGAGAATTATTCTCTCTCTTTCATCAGCGCTGCTGTTCTATTTTCTGTCTCTTCTCATTGGATAAGGTTTAAAATTTATTTATATACCCTCTTTTAAATTTAAAAATTATTTTTAACTAAAATAATAAGCTCGGCATAAAAGTTGCTTTTTTCTACAAAGCGTATCACTACAACATCTCATCATAATACGGTGATTATGTGGTGTCATAATCCGGTGATTATGTACGCGCGGCTATGGAAATAATTAAGGAGATCAAGATGAAGAAGTTCAATTCCCTAGGTTGGCTGCTAGCACTTTCAACCGCTTATGCCTTAGTGTCTCTCCTTCTGGCCGTATCGAGCGGCTTATGTCAATCACTCTCTTCCTATCCGTACACTTATACCACCTATCCAACAACCTATCCAGGCACAAGCTATCCGGCTACAATCACCGCTAGCTATCCCTATACAACCTACAGCCCTTACACTACTCCTTTGGCCTACTCCCCCCTAACCGGCTATACTGACCCCTATGCTCAGGCTGCAACCGCGGCTTCACTCTACGGCGCCGCAGCCGCTCCGGTCTATGGGGCCACCTATCCTTATTCGGCCTATGTTGCTCCCACCTATACTACTGTTCCGGGATATGGGAGCTCAGCTTACACCTTGCCTACAACATACGGCAGTTCGGGAGGATATAATATCATTGTCATCGCCACTCCTTCTGACTCTTACAGCAGCGGATCATCATACCTTCCCATCAACAGCGTCTATCCAGGCACATATCCCTATCTGGGTAGGGTAGGAGCCTACTATCAGCCAGCCCAAAACACCTATCTAACCTACCCCGCGGCTTTGTACCCAACATATCCTACCTACCCGGCAACCCCAACCTATCCGACCTACCCGACCTACCCGACTTATCCAACATATCCTACCTACCCGACAACCCCGACCTATCCGACCTATGCAAGCTATCCGACCTATCCGACCTATCCGACCACACCCACCTATACGACGACTGTGGCGGGTAATTGGGTAGGCTCATGGGTAAGTAATGCCAATCAGGGAAGCGCTTCCCTTACCCTTACCCAAAATGGGACCACGCTAAGCGGCACGATCAGCCTTACCTCCCAGAATAATCAACCAAAGTTGAGCGCTACGGTCAATGGGAGCATGAGTGGGACCACATTGCAGCTTTGGGCAACCATTAATGGAGGCGTAGATATCTACAACCTGACTATTGTTGGAAATATCAATGGAACCGTGCTGAATGGTAACTACCGGGTTACTAACAACAGCAGTCTTGAGCTGGAATCAGGGACCCTCAATCTGGTAAGAGCACTCTAGTAATAAGCTGCTGCTAACAAGAAGCGAGCTGAAAAATTGAAAATCGTCCGAAAGAAAATGAATAAACTACTTCGAGGAGAATCATGAATAAGGAAGAGCTCTCAAACAAGCTGAACAAAAGTAAGGAAAAGCTGCAACTTCATCTGGATAGGTTCAATTCGCTGCGAGGTGAGGGAAAGACCCGCGAGGCTCTTGAGGAGCTAAAAATTGCCCTGAATTTCGCCGCCCAAACCCTGGAATATTCAAACTCTATACTGCAGCAGATCTATACCGATCTGGCCAGCCTACCCAAGGAGGCCAGACAAGATACCATACGGAAAATCGAAGACCGAAGCCGCCGCACCCTCAATCTTCGATCGGAAAATCCCTTGTTAAATATTCACATTCCAGAGAAAAAGACTCTGCATTAAAGAAGGAGTTAAAAGTTTGCGAGTTATGCAAGTTGTTCGCACACAAAAAATATCCTGCAAAAACAAAATACCCCTCTTTCGAGGGGTATTTTGTATATATATAAACTAGGGGTAGGAGGAGAGCCTTACTTTTTTATTTCATTTCTTTCCCAATTTCATTTCTTTCTCACTCATCTGCTCTAATAGACGAGGATGAAAACTATTCATTACTCAAAAAAATAACAAAATCGAAAAAAAACATCCCCCCACCTCATTGCCCACCAAGAGCATAGATTCGACCATTTTGACTTCCAACATAGATCGTGCCATCCTTCCCTATGACCGGTATAGCTGTGATTTTCCCCCCCTCGGTAAGGAATCTCCACTTTTGCTCTCCACTGACTGGATCGAAGGCATATAGGTAATAATCGTGGCTTCCAATATAGACAGTGCCGTCAGGGCCAACGGCAGCCGATGAGCGGACCTCAGCCTCGGTGATCGCTGACCAGCGGCAACGGCCTTCAGGAGTAAGAGCATACAGCCTGCCGTCATCGCTGCCAACATAAATGGTTCCATCAGGGCCAATAACCGGCGAGGAAACGATTTCCCCACCCGTAGGATAGTACCATTTCGGAGCGCCATTAGTTGAATAGAGAGCATAAATATTCTTGTCCTTGCTTCCCACATAAAGGGTTCCATCTGCTCCTATAGCTGGCCGCGAAAGGGTATAGATATCAGCCACCCACTTTTTCCCTCCATCCGCGACCCTCAGGGCGTAGAGGTGCCCACCGCCTTCCCATTTTCCCGCTCCTACGTAAATCGCTCCATCTGATCCAAGAGCTGGTGAGGAAACTATATTTTCCAGTTGACTCGCCCACTTTTTCGCTCCATCTGCACCCCTCAAGGCATAGAGAAAGCCATCATTACACCCAACGTAGAGAGTGCCGTCTGAGCCAAGAGCCGCAGTAGACATGATTTTGTCCCCTAGCGCTATTTTCCATTTTATTTTTCCTCCCGGATCAATGGCATAAAAGTAATGGTCGGTGCTGCCAATGTAGATAGTTCCATCTTTTGGATCAATTACCGGCGCGGCAAAAACAGCCCCCTGAGTAGCCAGAGTCCAGTTGATGCTTCCATTGGGACTAATGGCATAGATCTTGCCATCATCATAGCTGCCAGCATAGATGGTGCCATCTGAGCCAAGGGCCAGCGAAGAGTAAATACGACCACCAACCTTGACCGACCATTTCTCTCCTGAAACCGGCGGAAGAATACAGGCGGCGAAAAAGTCATTACCAGCGCTGCCGCTGCCCTGAACGATGATCTCTCGTTGAGGCGGAGAAAAGGTATAGCCAGGTTTAGAAGGTGAAATAGTATAGCGGCCGTTAGGCAGCCAGAAGCTGAATCTCCCCTGGGTATCGGAAACCGCTGTCTGGGAGAGGTCCCCTGACAGAGTCAAAGTTACTTGACTCAAGGTATCACCAGTTATGCTTCCTGAGACCATGTACCGCTCCTGCGGTGAAAGAGCACGGGCCACAAAATTATTGCCGACATAGTGACTTGCGCTCTCAACCTTAATCTGTCTGCTGGTAGGCTGAAAGGAGTATCCTGCCAAGGCCGGCGTAATCTGATATGATCCCCAATAGACAGTAAATTCAAAATCGCCGTTAGCTTTTGAGATGGTTATTCCCTTCACTTTCTTCCCTTGACTATTATTTCCATCCAGATAAAGAACTACCCCAGCCTGCACATCACCGCTGATGCGGCCGCAGATGGTGTAGGTTTTCGGAAGAGAGCTGACGAAGTTATTCCCTTCGTTTTGGAGGGTGAAAATGCTCAGTTCAATACTTTCAGGAGTAAAACAGTAGTCTTCTTTGTACGGTTTAAGGAGATAAATCCCTGGTCGAAGATCAATAAAGCGGAATGTCCCATCTGAGGCTGTCTTGAGGGTAATTGGAAGGTATTCATCAATCCTTTGCAAGGAGAGAGTTACTCCCTCTGTAACTACACCGCTGATCCGTCCTGACAAAGAGCAGCGAAGATCAAGGGGAATGCTCCCCCGGTGTCTGCTTTCCTGGCGAAACATAGGCCAGATGGATGAGGATAACCATCCCTTGGATGAGGGGCTTGCCAGAGCATAGAGGCTATGGTCAGGGCCACTGACATAAATCCTCCCTTCCATCTCCCCGGCCCCCGCCGCGGCCAGAGATGGCGAGCAAGCTATTCCTTGCTGGGCAAAGATCCCCTCTGCCGATCGGCTCTCTCCATTGGCTGCCGGCCAAAGCCCATAAATCGTACCCTGAGAGGTGAGGGCATAAAGTGTTCCATCATCGGAGCTAAAATAAATAATCTGCGCCTGATCAATGGCTGGTGAAGAAGAGATAGAGGATGTGGCCTGATAGACCCATTTCTTCTTGCCATCCGAAGTCAAGGCGTATAGACACTGATCATCAGAGCCAAAATAAATAGTGCCATCCTCGGCCAAAGCGCAAGATGAGCGAATCTGACCATAGGTGGTGAAGGCCCATTTCTTCTCTCCAGAGGATGTGATAGCATACAACCTATGATCAAAGCTGCCGATATAGATAGTGTTATCAGCACCAATGGCTGCTGAGGCTATAATGGCTCCGCTAGTAGGAAATTTCCATTTCAAGCTTCCCTGGGCAGAGAGGGCATAGAGATAGCCGTCGCTGCTTCCAACATAAATAGTGCCATGAGCATCAATGGCTGGTGAGGATTGAATCGCCCCACCGGTTTGATACGACCACAGTAGTCCCCCCTGTGGAGAAAGAGCATAGATATGGCCATCATTGCTGCCAACATAGATTCTGCCAAAGTCATCAATGGCCGGAGAGGATTGAACCTCGGCGCTAGTTTGGTAAACCCATTGCCGCTTCCCATCAGAGCTGATGGCATAGAGGCAGTGATCATCGCTGCCGACATAAATCGTACCTCGCTGATCAATGGCTGGCGAGGATCGAATGGCTCCCTGGGTAGCATAGCTCCATTGGCAGTCGCCATTGGATAAAAAGGCATACAGGGAGCCGTCGCTGCTACCTACATAGATCAGCCCGCGGTGGTCAATGGCCGGTGTGGATGAAATCCTGATTTTGGCTCTATCAGCCCAGAGAATCAAGGCCCTAAGATCTTTCACCAGCAGAAAGTTATTGTTCAGACTGTCTTTTCCCCGAATGATGAGCTGGCGACTTTGGGGTATTGGAAGATATTTGGCCATCGAGGCGCTAAGGGTATATGTCCCGTTGGGAAGGGAAAAGCTGTAAAATCCGCTTGTTTCGCTCTGGGTTTCAAGATTTCTCGTCCCGCTCACCCTGATCACTACCCGCTCCCTGACCTCTCCCTCAATGAAGCCGCAAACCTTGACTAATTTTTCCCCTTCCCCACTTCCTCCACCACCACAGGAGCAAAGAGCGAGAACTAAACTCAAGAGTAAGAACCTCCGGGCCCATAAAAAAGGCTTCCGATCATCAGTATAGATCCGATCGGTATAGATATGTGATCCAGATAGAAATTGCCCTACAAGTAAAAACATCCGGGCCGGTAAAGAAGGTTTTCGATCCCTTAGTATTTTTGGTGGTTGACCGCTGGCTCGCACACTCTTTCCTTCCATTATAGGAGTTAAGGTTCATTATGTTAACTAGTCAAGAGTCTCTAGTTATTAAATGCTTAATCAGATTCTGACTGCCGGACACATTTTATCTTCCGGTTTTGTATGTGCCTTCTAAATGCAGGCATTTCATGTCATTTCCCACATAGGCGGGAATCCAGAGGGTTGCTGCAACCATACATGGATTACCATTTTTGCGGGAATGACGATAAAAGTGTCCAGTGGTGAAATCAAATTAAGAGATAGTCTGGAGCAAAGCGTAGACCCTAGAGTCCTGCCCACTAAAATAAATTGTCCCATCATTGCCGATGAGCGGAATGGAAACGATCGGCTCACCTCCCACAGTCGGGAATACCCCCTTCAAGCTCCCTTCACGCTCTCCAAAGGCATAGAGACACCCATCATGGCAGCCAACATAGACGAGCCCGCCAGGTCCTACAGTAGCCGATGAGCGGATTTTGCCACCTGTGGCTGCGGCCCACCGCAGCCAACCATCTGTGGAACGCAGAGCATACAGCCGACCACTGTCGCTGCCAACGTAAACTGTGTTGCCATCTGGCCCAAGGGTCGGGCAAGAGAGAATCGCACCTCCGGTCTGATACTGCCACCTCACCGACATGCTTCCATCTTCCTCAGTCTCCAGGGCATAAAGACAGCCATCAGTACTTGCAGCATAGACCCATCCCCCAGAGTCAACGGCTGGCCTTGAGAAAACAGCTATTGTCCCTGTCCATCTCTTGTGGCCATCTTCAGGATCTAGAGCATAGAGCTTGCCGACTGACCGTGTGGGGGTATTCAATTCAAGCTGGCCGCTCCCTACGAAAATAGTACCATCCGGTCCCACTGCTGGAGAGGAAACCGTCCCTTCCAACAAGACGCTCCATTTCTTTCTGCCCGAGTCAAGATCAAGGGCGTAGAGATAGCCATCGCTGCTGCCAATGTAAATCGTGCCAGAGCTCTCATCAATGGCTGGAGAAGAAAAAACCATCCCTTTGGTGCTATAGGACCACTTCAGTCTGCCGTTTGAATCAACAGCATAGAGTTTCTCATCCAAGCTTCCTACATAAACGGTGCCATCTGCTCCAACCGCAGGGGATGAGAAGACCTCTCCGCCAGTCTGGTATTTCCAAAGCAAGCGCCCATCAGCAGTAAGGGCATAGAGATAGCTATCATTGCTGCCTACATAGATAGTGCCACCATCGGGAGATGAGGACGGGGATGAGTAGACCTTTTTCCCCGTAGGGAAATCCCATTTTTTCTCTAATCCAAAAGCCTGATAGGCTGGTGAAGAACTCTTACTGCTGCTGCTACTACCATCGCCGCCGCCTCCTCCGCCGCCGCAGGATGAGATGATAAAAATAGGGATGAGCAACAAAATCAGGCCGAGGGCTATTTTCGAGCAAATACCGTAAGGCTTAATCAACATTTTAATTCTCTCCTTGCCAAAAGTTTTGATAGAAAATTTTAATAGATTTAATAGAATCTTTTCAGGGGAAGCCTTCATGAAGTAATGTGTAAAATAGTGAATATATATTCGGATTTTTTTATTTTTAGAGCTACAAAAAAATATAAAGCGACAAGGTGGGAGGCAAACTCAAAAAAGACACCCTCTCCTTCTGGAAAAAGGAGAGGGTGAAAAAGGTAGGAAGGTTTTAAGAAGGTCTAAAAAACCCCAGGCATTCCTTTGGCCACCTGGGCTTATTCTGGACCTCCTTAAGGATAGATGAGTGATGCGGCGGTTAGCAGCGTAGTTATGCTGGGGGCTGGAGCAACCAGGGAAACCAGCAGAGAACTTAACCCCGGCAAGGCCGTAGCCAGAGCAGGAGGCAGGGTAATCGGGTTTGCAGCCAGGGCAAAGCTTGGGTAGGTACTCAGATAAGTCAGATTAGCCACCGGAACATTCGCTGACAGCCAAGCAGCGCTAGTAGGGGTCAGATACTGATACCCTACGGCTAGGGTAATCGGTTTGGGCAAGCCGGTAACAGGATCCTTCAGATAAGCCGGCGGCCAAAGTTTTACCCCGAGCAGAGGATCATAGTAGGCCATCCCGACCGGCGTATTGTAGAGAAGAAAAGGATAGGCCCAGCTCGGATCCCAGGTCAAACCAGGCTGAGCTGGCAAAACGGTCGTGGGTTTTAGGTTAGTAACAATCGGGGTTGGCACTCCGGTCACTGGATTCCGTGGAGATAGGGCAGCCGTCCACAGGGGCCAGAGGGTGTTATATGGTGGAAGCGCCTTCCAGTTTTGAGCCTCAGCTTGCGACAGCAACAAAAAAAGACCACCAACTACCAAAAGCATGAAAAAATATCCATAATTTCTGACAGTTTTTTTCCAACTCATGGTTAATCTCCTCTTGTTGAATGATAACCTGTTTTAGTTTATAAGCTGTTTTTTTGATACTTCTCAAAAAACCAAACTCTTACCAACCTAACAACAGGGCTGGGGTCAACAAAGATGAGAGCGGGGGAGTGGAAGATACAGTTGCCGGAGGATAGGTGTTGTAAAAATAAAGATTAGCCACGGGAACATTAGCCACTAGCCAGGCTGAGCTGGTCGGGGCCAGCGAGGTATAAGCGATCTTGAGAGCGGTGTAATCAATGGGGGCTGGCAGCCCAGTCAGGGGATTGAGAAGAGATGCTGGCGGCCAGGGTTTGATTCCATAGTAGGGGTCATAATAACATAGCCCAAGGGGAGTATTGTACAGGAGCCACGGGTAAGCCTGTCGCGGGTCCCAAGTCAGGCCAGGTTGCACCGGAAGGATGGTACTTCTGCTTACCTGGTTGATAATAGGCTTGGGTAGCCCAGTCAAGGGATCAATCGGTGATAGCGGTGGTGACCATAAAGGCCAGAGCGTATTGTATGGCGGAAGCGGCTGCCAATTGGCCGCCATCGTGGCTGATTTCTGGATGATGAGCATTCCAAGGAGGATAAGAGCGAAGCTAGCCAGGATGAACAAGCGCTGACTCTTCAGCTTCTTGTACTTCATACCTTACTCCTTTTTCTTTCTAATCTTCTACACTTTTGCAGAACTCTCCCCCTGCCTTGAACTTCTTGAAAATTATCTTTCATACCAAACCCACTAAAATCAAGGGGGCAAAGAAAAAGTGCAAAAGTATAGATCTTATCCACCATAAATTGAGTGTTCAAGGATAGTCTGCCAATAAAATTTATCATCACCTCCTTTAAGATTACCATGAAGATTATCATGAACGCTCATGTCCATTTTCAGTAAAACACCACAAAATTTCAGCCTGCTATACCTCCCGCGAAGCGTTAAAAATCGGGCTGAAATTCCGCTGTTTAAGAATGAGAGACATGAACGTAGTGGGGAACATAAAAGAAACTTTCATAAAGCCAGAGATCTATACTCGTTCAAGTTAGGTTTTAATTGCCATGAATATTAATAATCACGTCAATAAACATATTTTTATGGTAACTACACTTTTGCAGAAATTTCTTAACGCCTTGAAATCCTTGAAAGTTACCTCTAATAGCAAATTCCAATAAAATCAAGGCCTTGGAGAAAAAGCGCCAAAGCATAGAATAATCACGTCAATAAACATATTTTTATAGTAAGAGCAAATTTTCTTAAAATGTGTTCAGTGGGGAAGAGTCCCCGGATAGGATTTTGGGATAGCCTCTAAGTTTCAAAAAACTGCCCTCTATCCACTTATCTCCATCCCTATAAAGCAGCTAAGGGGTGATAAGGCCTTTTTATCAGACCCTATCACCCCGATCAAACAATTCTACTTTAGCTTATCTGCACTTTCTGCCCTCAAGGAGCACAACTTCCCCGCAGGGCAGGTGATAAGCTCCCTCTTGTTTAAGCTGATCAATCAGTAAACCGACAGATCATCGATCAAAACATTTCCACCAATGGCTACACTGTCAATACTGATCAGATCAATATCGCCATAGTATGCTTGCAGCAGATCCTCAAGATTCAAGGTCAAGATATGCCACTTACCGTCAGTGTAGGATGGTCCAAGATAGCTATACGCCCAGGTACCAATGGAAGCTCCACTCTGAGCAGTCCCACCGGTAGCATAGAGGAAGTTATACTCCACAGAGTAGCTGTCCCTTACCTTGAACCAGAGCATAAACTCACTCTTAGCCTTAATACGCAAGGTAACACTCTTGCCAGTGGCATTCAGATTCGTGGCCGCTAGATACCGAGCAGGGAAGGCTGCATCGGCTTCAGGAACAATAGAGATAACCTGACTATGAACCTCAGGGTCATAGACCATGCTAGTATCTCCTAGCCCAGCCGCATTATCGTACCAATTGCTCAGCATACTGCAATCATCAATATGGGTGAACTGCCGTGGCACGGCTGAGACCTCAACACCATTACTTTCTAATTCATCCTTCATCACCTGAATAATTCTGAAAGTATAAGGAAGATCATTGGTCAGGCCGCCCACCTGATAACTATACTCATTAGCAGTACCGACAATTGGATTATTGGGAATAACAATCGCTTCCCCACCGTCGATTGAGAGGAGGAACTCTTTCACTGCCGACGGATCAGCACTACTCCAGCTTAACCCTACCGAGCCATTGCCTGGTCTGGCGATCAGATTATCGACGTCTGGAATAGCCTTTTCTAACCGAATATTATCAATGTCGCCTTCACCTCTAAAGATAATCCCGAGCAGATACTTAATGGTTACATTCTCAAGACCTTTCGCATCCTGAAGATCGCTGTTCAGGTTTCTGACTATGCTACGCCATTCGTTTGCATCCTGCATCTTCCACCCGAGGTAGTGAGTGATGTAGAGCCCCTGTTGAATCTTATCCGGAGGATTGCAATAGTCGTACTCTCTGGTAATGTCTGGCTGGTAGCTCATGAAATATTTATTACCGTTGCTTGCCAAGACGCAGAATTCGACGCGACAGTTTCCACTAGATCTTAGATCAAAATGAAGCTCTGGATTGTTATATTCCTCGGGGTTATCTATCCATTTGACTACAATGAAATTCAGCTTGGCGCTGGCACTCGTAGTCAGGTTCATATAAGATCTTGTACCTTCCACTACCCGGTTGATATTGCCTGTTCCCTGGAGACGGAACCAGCCATGATCAGTAGGCTTATCTACTCCTGGATAGTCAAAATCATCTACCGAAATCTCAACCGGAGTAGATGGCTTTACCATAACCGAAACCGAAGAGGCATTTGGAGGAGATGCATTATCATAAGCCTTGACGGTAAAAGTATACTGCCTGTCATTCTCAAGGTTAGTTATCCGGTAGCTAGTTACTGTTTTATCCACCACTTTAATGGAATTTCCATCCTGGAAAATCTCAAAGAAGTCCAGATCTACATCAGACGGGCGGACCCAGCTCAGCAAAACGGCCTTATTCTGCGGTGTAGCGCTAAGAGCATTAGCTGGCCAGACCGGAGCTGTTGTATCCTTCTGAGGTTGCATAGAGATGGAAACTCCATTGCTGACATTCCCAATTATCTTACCGCTATTATCCTTCACTGGAGCATTGTCAAAGGCTTTAACCGTGAAGGTATAATTCTTGCCATTAATCAATCCAGTAACCGTACACATGGTGGCTGTAGCCGGCACCTTATCAACCTTGGTGCCCACCGTCTCGATCAGATAACCAATAGTATCGCTATCCTGATCAGCAGGAATGGTCCAGGAGAGGATCACGGCTTTATCCTTGGCAATGGCGGTCAGATTTTCAACATCCCGCGGGGGCTTTAGATCCAAAGTGCCCTTAGCCACAGCAATATCATCAATGAAATCTATATCTCCCCGCAAGATAATGCCCATCAGATAATCGTAGTGAACCTGATATCCAGCCTGAGTGGCAGCAATGGCCTTATTCAGGTCGCTTTCCATACTGCGCTTAATCTGACAACCAGCAGGATTAATATATATCTTGCCGATATACCAGTTAATATACAGGCCCCTGACCTCAAATTCCTTGTTATTAACCGGATCTTGAGGAATGTAGCGCAGGAAATAATTCTTGCCCTGGCCGCTGTTGTCAATAGCATGGACACAGACCTCAACATAGTAGAGGTTGCGATCGGCAATAGTGAATTGCAATTCAGGGAAACCCTGGGTATCAAGGGGATTATTGAGCCATTTGGTAATGATATATTGAAGCTGCCCAGTAGCTGAACTATTATTAGGATCAGTGTAGGATGTGATCGTCTTCAGATAGTGATTAACCTGCTCACCCTCTGCCTCTTCCATAACCATCATCTGTCCCTGGCCCTGCAAACTGATCCAGCCGTTATCCGATGGTTTTGGCTGGCTGGCCGGATATTCGAAGTCCTCAACCACTTTTGAAGGATAGATTACCTGAATCTGAATATTCTTAGTAACCGATAGGTTAGTCGGCTGGCCATCGGTTTCCTGAATCTTGAAGGAGGCCTGATAAATACCCTGGTTGATAGCCGAGGCGCCAACAGCTGGTGTCCAGCTCAAGGTATTGTTAACAAAGGTAGCCCCTTCTGGCAGACTAAGTGCTGAGCACACCATCTGGTTATTGTCCGCATCGCTGCCGATGATCTCAAGGGTAAGGGGTTCGGCTTCATTGACGCTAACCACTGTGTCGACAATCTGGCCACCCTTTTTGATGGTCATGGTCGGAGTGCGATTGCCAATGGTTACGGCTGCTGTCAGGTGAGCAGGGCCATCGGTCTGACCATCGGAAGGAGTAACCTTGCAGGTATACTGAGCCCCTTGAACCAGAACAATACCTGATGGCAGCGTGGCGCTAGTCGAAGAAGTATTACTAGTGCTACTGCCGGAAATTGGCTGGCCATCCTTGAACCATTCGTAGGTGTAGCGTACGGCATCTCCATCTGGATCGCTACTTGGAGTAGTTATAGTGCATACTAGGATAGAGTCCTTATAGGGACTGGCAGGAGTGATTGAGGCCACCGGCTTGGTTGGTGGATTATTGACAATGGTAATATTCTGAGCTGCCGGATTTCGTACATAATCCGTTGTGGCCGTACCGTCAGTGGCCGCAACCTCACAGTACCAGGTCTGGTTCTTGGCCAGCCCTGAAGACAAAACCTGGCTCAGCTCCGTGGTTGGCCCTTGAATTACGGCAGGCTGGGCGACGCCACCTACCGTGCAAACCCATTTGTAAATATATTTTATAGTGTCGCCGTTATCGGCGTCAGTAGCTGGCTGGCCTACGGTGCACTTTAAGCCATTGGCCACTTTCTCAATCGAAATGCTACCAGGAGCTGATGGAGCTGTATTGCCGATGGTCAAGGAATTAGAGGTGCCAACATTAGCTGTGCTAACCCCGCCCTCGGTCAAAGTAGCCTTACATACCCAGGTCTCACCCTTTTGGGTTTGACTGGCCGGAAGGGTTAAGCCAGTATTGCTGGTTTCTTGATCATTTTTGAACCATTTCAGAGTATACCCCAAGGAGTCCCCATCTGCATCTGAACATCCGCTGATGCTTACTGTCGCCGTCAGGTCAGAACTAGTGGTCGGATTAGCTGGACCGATGCTCACGCTCGGAGTTCCAGTAGCCGGCGTATTGGCAATAGTTACTGTATTTGAAGCTACAGCCGCGCTTTCACCATCAAAGGGAGTGTCTTTGACCGTAACCGAACAGGACCAGGCTTCCCCCTTGGCCGTGCGGCTGCTCGGTACCGTGTTCCCTGTAAGATCGCTCTGCACGGCTCCATTCTTATACCAGGTATAGGTGTAAGTTACCGGATCCCCCAATGGATCAGCGCCCCCTTGGGCTGTACAGACCAGATTATCACCGGTCTTTGGACTGGCCGGTGTAATTACTACCGAAGTCGCTGGGCTGGGCTTTCCATCAGTAACTAAAACAGTGAAGGTTTTAGAGCCAGTCTTATCGTTACTAGCTTCGATGGTAACGGTATACTCTTTGAGGGTAGTGCCCACCGGGCTCCAGGTTATTTTAGCTTTATTCGGATTGGCCGCATCCTTAGTAATAGTCATATTGCTGTCCGGAGTATTTTTAAGGGCCCAGGAGCTGATGCTCTCCCCCTGATCAGGATCAGAGCCTACAATCTCAAGGGCAAATTGCTGCCCTGGCTTGATCACATATTTACCGTTGACTTCTCGAATATCAGACCCAGAAGCCTTGGCAATAGAGTCGATCCGTGGCGGAGAATTGACGGCCAAGACAATCTGGTTTGCATATTCCTCGACACACTCAAAGCCTGACTGGCATAGGCTAGAGAGATCAAAACTTGCAATCGTCGCCCCCTTGCTGCCATAGCTTCCTCCCAGACACTTGACAGTTATTGACTCCCCGCCATTTAAGGTCAGATACTTTTTGCTGCTTTGACTAAACAGTGTTCCACCACCCAAGCTGACAGTTCCATCGCCGTAGTCATCAACCCAGCCGGAGTTCCAGTCACCGGCGACCGGATAGCTTGCTCCAGCAACTTCCATATAGACGAAAGCTCCCGTAGCCGGAGTTACCCCATCTGCCTGATACACTCTAAAGGTTATCGAAGGGTTAGGAGGAGGAGTATTCCCTTGGGCTCCTTCATCAAACTGGGTTACCACCTCTTTGAAAGGCGCGGCTGGCGGATAATAATACTCAACACCATTTTCTACCACCTTAATCTGGTAGTAGTATGTCTGCTGAGCAGCCAATCCCGTAACCTGAACGGCCATGACGCCGTTATTAATGTTGACCTTAGACTCACAAGAGCTATTTGTGTTTCGGCTAGTTCCTGCCTGGTCATTATAGACTATGGCCTCGACAGTCGATATTGTTCCATCAATTTTAGCTTCCCAAGCCACACAAAAAGAGTTAAAGGTAACATCATAGGTAACAGGATCTCCAATTACTGAAAATGCCCTGGCAAACTGAGGCGATATTAACCAAAAAAGGCTAAAAAACCCAATGGATAAAGAAACCAATAAAAACCTTTTTAGAGATTTGGGCATATTGACCTCCTCCTTTCGCTCTCCATTTTTCCTACTATAAAAATTTGATCTTATATTTTTCATTATTTAATTACCAGCGGATCAACTGTCAATGTCCCTGCCCCTGCAGGAATAGAATCCATAATGACTAAATAAGCTTTTCCTCTTTCAATCAAAACCTCCCCATTAGCCGCAGGAGTGATCTTAGGCCCTGTGGACAGATAGACGACACTTGCCACTGGCCAGGAACCCTTGTCATACCGTTTGATCTGCTTAACCTTCCCGCCAGCTACTGAGATTGCCTTGACTAGATCGGAAATTTTATAGAAGCTTGGAATCTGAGTAAAATTGACCACATTCATACCAGCCCTTAAGGTGATAGTGGTTGGAGTCGGCGATCCGCTGATATAAAAATTCTGAGGCAGGGCAGTCCCATCCATGATAACCAGATATCCTTCACCAGGATTAATCGGGACCTCCCCATTAGCCGCAGGAGTGATCTTAGGCCCTGTGGACAGATAGACGACACTTGCCACTGGCCAGGAACCCTTGTCATACCGTTTGATCTGCTTAACCTTCCCGCCAGCCAGATATATCGCCTCAACTAATTTTTTGATCGTATATCCCGCCGGTACCTCAAAAGGATAGGAGAAGGTATTCATGCCGGCCTGAAAAATGATCTTCGTGGCTGCCTTGGCTGAGCTGATCTCCTGATTTCCCACCTTGGTAATTCCCGGAACCGGCATGATCTGGACTGTGTCTCCAGCTACCGGAGTCAACCCCGGAATCACTACTACCTTAATATAATTCCCCTCAACCACACTAGTCGTAGTCGGATCATCTCCAGTCAACTGGAGCGGGAACAAATCCTCTGCCGGCGTAGCTGGATCATCAGCAAACAGGTTGTTCAAATTTAAGGCTGCATATTCTTTGTAGGAAATATTATCGGAATCGAAAGTCTTAGCTGTATAAGATGCGGCCTGGGGATTACCCGGCATACCGAACCCAACCCAGCCGGTAAGGGGATAAGCGCTCTTTTTCTTCGTGCAGCTTGCATCCTCATAAATTTCAGCCATCACCAGAGCACCCAAAGCAGGGGTCTTCCCATCGGCATTGTAGACCGCGACATGAAAAATATCATTGGTAACAATGTCATTAGCCTCAGGATCAAGTGAAACCAGCCCTCTAAACAGGGCGGTAGTTACCGGTTTTTCACCGGTGAAGGCACTTCCATCTCTCCTGGTTCCCGAATAAATATAGGTAGTGCCATAATCTAACCCTACAACCTCATACTTGATCACTCCGCGATTCAAAGCATCCGCATCAGATTCCAAAATAATCTGGCTGCTGTCTACAAATGCTCCTCCCTTTTTCTGAACCTTGAGGCTGCAAGCGCCTAACCCTCCTGAGCTTTCCGTCCAAACCACACTAAAGGATCTGGTGGTTACATCGGTAACTGTCGGCTCCAAAGCCCAGACCGATACCGAAATAAAGACCATACCCACCAACATAAAAATAAAAAGGCAGGCTATCTGATTGCCTCTAACAAATTTCATAAATGAGGACCCCCTTTCGACAAAACATAAAAACTGCTCCTTCTCCTAAGATTCTTCATCGTAAAAGGCTATGCTTATCAATTCGATATTAAATTCAATATTATATAATCCTCTATTAATCCTTTACTTTGTCCCCCTTAAATAATAAAAATTATCCCTTGGATTAAACTATAAGCAAATCAGATGCCACCTATCCCTCTAGGGGAAAAAATATCTCTTTTCTCCGCCTTATTCATTGGCAGCTCTGTCTATTTCTTTTCCCCTATCCCTCATCCACTAATTTAATGGATACTTTTTTTCCCATCTAAAAAGACAAAAAATGTGTAGACCTGTTCATAATATGCAAACAATTACCTACTCAGTGCCTAATTTTTTGTTCTGCCCATCTTTTTGTTCTGCCCATCTTTTGGTTCTGCCCATCTTTTGGTTCTGCCCATCATCACCTACAGCTGTAAAATCTGCAAATAGATTATAACATTCCTAAATTAGTATTGTCAAACTATGTCAATAAATAAATAATATAATAAGCAATAATGTATTGCTCGATTTACACAAACCGCCCCGCGGCTGCCTAATCTTCAGATAACCTTCGTCGAACAGCCTCGGCATGGGCTGCAAGCCCCTCGATCTCCGCCAAGGTAATCGCCATCGGTCCCAATTCTTTCAGGCCGCTGCGGGTCCAATGAGTAAAGCCTGATCGTTTACAAAAAGTATCTACCCCGAGAGAAGAAAAAAATCTAGCCGTTCCGCATGTTGGCAAAACATGGTTTGGTCCTGCTAGATAATCACCTATGGTTTCTGGCGTAAAATGTCCTAAAAAGATAGAGCCGGCATTTCGTATCTTAGGCAAGATGGAAAAAGGATTCTCTATTGCCAAGATCAAGTGCTCGGCCGCCAGTTGATTAACAAGATCGATTGCCTCCTCAAGGTCAGCAGCGCGGATCAGATAGCCATAATCCTGCAGAGAACGGCTAGCGATCTGCCTTCTAGGCAGCTGTTCAACCTGGATGGTGATCTGGCGTTCGACCTCCTGGATAATCGAATCCTCAGCCGTAACCAGTATGGTAGTTGCTCGCTCATCATGCTCAGCCTGTGAAAGCATATCCGCAGCCACATATTCTGGATTGGCGCTCCTGTCAGCTAAAATCAGCACTTCGCTAGGGCCAGCCAACATGTCGACGTCAACCACTCCAAAAACTAGCTTTTTGGCTATGGTTACAAAAATATTGCCAGGGCCAGCAATTTTTTCCACCCTGGGAACAGTCTCACTCCCGTAGGCAAGAGCCGCGATGGCTTGGGCGCCGCCAACTTTCACTATTTTCTTAACTCCCAGAAGATCGCTCGCCACCAAGGTATAAGGAGAAAGCTTCTTATCCCTGCCAGGAGGGGAGGTAATAACAATCTCCTTCACCCCAGCAATCTGAGCAGGGACAACAGCCATGATCACCGATGATGGATAAGCAGCCTTACCGCCCGGCACATAAAGCCCAACCCGCTCAATGGGAGTAATGAGCTGCCCCAACACCGTCCCATTTTCTTCAAAGTAAAACCAAGATGTATTTTTCTGATGACGGTGAAATTCGCGAATCCTTACGATACTTAATTTCATAGCTGCAATTTCATCATCCCGCACCAGCTTGTATGCCTCTTCAATTTCAGCCTCGCTCACCAAAAGCTCTTCCTGGGTCAGGGAAACACCGTCAAACTGCCGGCTGTAGTCAAGAAGCGCCTGATCACCTTCCTGCCGCACCCTCTGAATAATAGCCTTGACCTTCTCCTCTATTTCCTCATCCGCCAGGGAAAAGCGATCGATCAGCCGGGCAATTTCACCAGCAAAATTACTCTGCCGCGTGGTAATAATTCTCATGATTCCTCCTTCGATTCCTTCCACTCTTAAAATACTTACTACACTTTTGCAGAAATTTCTTAACGCCTTGAAATCCTTGAAAATTATCTCTAATAGCCAATCCATTAAAATCAAGGATTCGGAGAAAAAGTGCCAAAGCATAAAATACTTACTACCGGACACATTTTATCATTTTATCTTCCGGTTTTGTATGCGCCTTCTAAGTGCAGGCATTTCATGTCATTTCCGCGTAGGCTGGAATCCAGAAGGTTGCTGCAACCATACATGGATTACCACTTTCGCGAGAATGAGGATAAAAGTGTCAGGTAGTGATTTAAAATTTAAAAAAAAGACATAAATTTTTAAAAATATACAAAATAATAAATATACAAATTAAAGAAAGGCTGTCTTGTTTATAAGATACTTATTCTTCGCTTAAATGGGGGCCTTATTTAAATGGGGCCTTATTATTTCTGTTCGCTCTTATGATTATTCGCTCGCTCATGGCTACCCTTCGTGGACAGCCGGAATCCAAGTAATTTTTACCCCTCGACTCTCGCTTTTGGCGAAAAGTGACGGAATGGTGATTTAGCTGACTTTTCACTGAAAATGGCCATGAGCGTATCCGCTATTAAATAGACACAAAATGATGGGAAAAAGTCAGGAATCCAATCTGGCCACGATCACCCGATCAATTCCAGCATAATCAGCCACAATCTCCTCAACCTCATATCCCTGGTCCTGAAATTCCCGAACCAAGGCCTCTCTTTGTCCACAGCCCATTTCCAAAATCACCCTTCCCCCGGCTTTCAGCACTCCCTTACCCTCACCAATCAGACGCCGCAAGCAGTCTAAACCGTCGCTTCCGCCATCCAAGGCCAGCCTGGGTTCAAAAACACTGATCTCAGGAGCCAAAGTGGCTATTTCTGCTGACGAAATATAGGGAGGATTTGAGACAAGACAATCGATCAGTTTTGAAGAAAACCGCGGAGCAAAGGCAGAGACAAGATCTGACTGAAGGAAGGTAATCCGGCTGGCTACCCGATGATAAGCCGCATTCTGGCGAGCTACCACGAGCGCAGCCCAAGAGATATCTACAGCATAAATATGAACCTTGGGAAGCTCTTTGGCCAGACAGATAGCAATATTGCCACTTCCAGTACCCACATCAATGATCCGGGCGGCACCTTGAACATACCGCAGCGCAGCCTCGATCACAAATTCCGTCTCTGGCCGAGGAATAAGCACATCGCGATTTACCAGAAAGTTCAATGACCAAAATTCCCTAGCACCGATAAGGTAGGCCAGAGGCTCACGACGAGCTCGCCTTGCCAGCAGCGCCTGAAATTCCCGGCTCACAGATTCAGGCACCTCCTCATCCCATCGGGTAAAGAGCTCGATCCGGCTGACCTTGAGCACATGGGCCAGGAGAACTTCAGCCTCAAGCCTAGGGTTTTCTATGCCGGCTAAACCAAGCTGACCAGTAGCCTCCTGCAAGATAGCTTGTATGGGCCGCCCGCCCACTTTTCCCTTCCGATCAGCTCTCATAGGGAAATATTCCATATCCTTATCATCCTCAATCTTGACTTCCATCTTCCTTCCCAAGGGTGAGGGGGAAAAAGGAAAGTCCGGCTGAAAACGATATACTGCCTATGCTGAAGGCTTCAAATGTAGGGGTGAAGGCCAATGCCCCTACCCCCCATATTAATGCTGTCTCCCGTGAAGGCCTCAAATGTGAGGGATGAAGGCCAGTTTTGGCTCTGATCCATATACTGCAAACTCTTCCTTCGCAAAGAGGGAGGGATAAAGCTTTTCTGATTTTCTCCAAGGGGAGAAACAGTCTTGAGAGAAAGACTTACTTGAGATGAGGAAGACAGTAAAAAGAGCCGCCCCCCTCAGGCAACCCGCTTAAGCTCTTCCGCCTGAGCCGAGGTAATGAGCTGATCAATGATTTCCTGGAGATTTCCAGACAGAATTGAATCCAGCTTGTAGAGGGTTAACCCAATTCGATGGTCAGTGATTCGATTTTGAGGGAAATTATAGGTGCGAATTTTCTCACTCCGCTCTCCCGAGCCAACCTGCAGACGCCGGTTCTGAGAAATCTCGCTCTGCTGCTCTTTCTGCAGCTTGTCCAGCAGCCGGGAGCGAAGCACCCGAAGAGCCTTGGCCTTGTTTTTATGCTGCGACTTCTCATCCTGGCAGGAGACAACGATACCCGTAGGAAGATGAGTGATCCGGACCGCAGAATCCGTAGTATTCACACTCTGCCCACCAGGTCCCGAGGAGCGGAAAATATCCACCCGAATATCATTAGGATCAATTTCAATATCAATCTCCTCAGCCTCGGGCAACACGGCTACCGTAACCGTAGAGGTATGAATCCTGCCAGAAGCTTCCGTAACCGGCACTCTCTGAACCCTATGCACACCACTCTCGAACTTCAACTGACTGTATACTTTCTCACCCCGGATGCCAACGATCACTTCTTTATATCCGCCGACCCCTGTCGTGTGGGCATCAAGGATTTCCGCTTTCCACCCCTGCATTTCTACATACTTAAGGTACATCCGAAGCAAATCTCCGGCAAAAAGGGCCGCTTCCTCACCACCGGTGCCAGCTCGAATCTCCAAGATGATGTTTTTCTCATCATTCGGATCTTTTGGCAGCAGCAGGATACGAAGCTCCTGCTCCAGGAGTTCCTTGCGGGCTAATAACTCATCCAGCTCGATCTTGGCCAGCTCGCGCAACTCCTCATCCTTGCTACGGCTGATAATCTCCTTGGCCTCATCAATATCTGCACAGATCTTTTTGTATTCCTGATACTTGGAAACAATGTCAGCGATTTCAGCATGCTGCTTCGAATAATCACGAAAGGCCTCCTGATCGGCAATTACCTTAGGATCGCTAAGCCTTTTGTTCAACTCATCAAATTTCTTTTCTACTTCAGCAAGTTTATGAAACATCTACAATTTTACTCCTGGCCTGCAAAGGCCATCTAGCCTTCTCCCTGCCCCTTGCTAAAGCTCCCTGACCCTTGCCACAGCTATTTTTGTACCCTCAAACTTGCTCTTGCCCCGGGCTCTTTGTTATTGCCCCGGGCCTATATCTCTCTTTGCCTGCCGTGCCTGCAAGCCCTAAACCCCTGCTCATATAACCTGATAATCTAAGTGGCCTTTTCGCTAAGTGAATATCCATTAACGATAACCTGTTAAAGCCAAAACCTTAAGATTGGCCTTTAGTTAGTGATTCCATACTTGGCGGAAAAACCACTAAGTTTACTGCCCAAGCGGGTGGATGCATTTGGCTACTGTCCCTAAGCCCCTGCTTCATCTTAGCTGACTAGCGTTTAATGCCGCAGTCATCAATCAATGTTGCAAGCCCTAAGCCCGCAATAATCTGGGCGTAAAGGATACGTAGGCGGCATCCTACATCTACTATTTTAGCACACCTTTTGGCTATACCAAACCTTTTGGCTAAATATAGCACCCCCGATCTCTCGTAGCAGCCCCCCCCGCTCTCTCGCACCCTTATAGCCAAATTATTTTACTTCTTCTGGGTTTTATCATACCGCTGCCGGAATTTCTCAATCCGGCCAGCAGTATCAACCAATCTCTGCTCACCGGCTCCAGTGTAAAAGGGATGACACTTGGAGCAGATTTCAACATGCATCTGCGGCTTAGTCGAGCGGGTATGAATAACTTCACCACAGGCACAGATAATAGTAGCCTCTTGATATTGAGGGTGAATTCCTTTCTTCATCGTCTAACTCCTTTTTTCTCTCCTACAAAATACATTTCTTAGTAGAATATGAATACTTCAGCAAGACTTCCAATTTTAATCCAAGATTACAACTTAGACAAGGGGAAAAAGGAGGTTTTGTGGAAAATATCAAAAATATCTATATATAATAGGTCAACAGGTCAGTCTTCCATCTTGTTCATATAGTTCAGAAACTCTTCATTATTCTTGGTTTCCAGCAACTTTTCCTGAAGAAATTCCATTTTTTCAACCACGCTCAACGGTGAGAGGATCTTTCTCAAGATCCACACCCGGTTCAATTGGTTCTGGCTCAACAGCAACTCCTCTTTTCGAGTTCCTGAGCGGTCAATATCAATAGCCGGGAAGATTCTCTTGTCCACTAACTTTCGATCAAGATGGATCTCCATATTTCCGGTACCTTTAAACTCTTCAAAAATAACATCGTCCATCCGACTTCCGGTATCTATAAGAGCCGTAGCAATTATGGTCAGACTTCCCCCTTCCTCGATATTCCTGGCTGTGCCGAAAAACCGCTTTGGCCACTGAAGAGCATTGGCATCAATACCTCCGGAGAGAATCTTGCCGCTGGAAGGAATAATAGCATTATAGGCTCGAGCCAGCCTAGTGATACTATCGAGCAGAATAACCACATCATTTTTGTATTCCACGAGCCGTTTGGCCTTTTCCATGACCATCTGCGCCACCTGGATATGCCGCTCCGGCGGCTCATCAAAGGTTGATGAGACCACCTCTCCCTTGACCGAACGCTGCATATCGGTAACCTCTTCGGGCCGCTCATCAATCAAAAGCACAATCAGAAATACCTCTGGGTGATTTTTGGTAATACTATTGGCAATTGATTGAAGAAGCATGGTTTTCCCTGTCCTCGGAGGAGCTACGATCAGCCCCCTCTGCCCCTTGCCAACCGGGGTGAGCAAATCCATAATCCGACCGCACAGCTCGGTAGAGGTGGTTTCCAGGCACAAACGCTTGTTGGGATAGAGAGGGGTCAAATTATCAAAAAGAATCTTGTGCTTAGCAAGATCAGGATGTTCACGATTGACCGCCTCAACCTTCAGGAGGGCGAAATACTTCTCGTTATCCTTAGGCGGACGGATTTGCCCTGAAACCGTATCACCGGTCTGTAAATCAAATTTGCGGATCTGGGATGGAGAAATGTAGATATCATCAGGTCCTGGAAGATAATTGTAATCCGGCGCGCGCAAAAAGCCAAATCCGTCTGGTAAGGTCTCCAAAACTCCTTCACCGAAAATTAGCCCATTTTTTTCTGTTTGGGTTTGTAAAATTTTAAAAATCAATTCTGATTTGCGTAAGTTACTGATCGATGTTACTCCTAATTCCCTAGCCACATCAGTCAGCTCGCCCATATTTTTTTGTTTAAGCTCAGCAATATTCATTAGCGCTCATCCCTTTAACGATAATATATTAAATTAATTATTCTTAAAAATTTTCTCTCCTAGAAACAAACCTTCCCTCTCCACCAATAATAGAAAAATAATAGAGATGAAAATCAATAAATAAACTATTTAAATAAACCATTTTTCGCTCATCGCTTCGATTGTTTTACCGCGTCTTTAGGAAGGTTAAAATAATTTCCAAAAATCAATACACTACTCTTATCGGCAGAAAATAAGATAACGACTTCTCTTTAGGGTTTACCATGAATTTCAAAAACTGCCCTTCGCTCGGCCAACGCAAACCTATCACATCCCCGGCAAACTACCTAAACTCAAATCCCAAAGTCGTTTATCAATCTGAAGAAACATATCTAACAGCACAAGCAGCCGTTCTTAAAGGCTGTGCCTTTTCCCGTCAGGGTGGGGAGCCTATCAATTATTACGAATTTTTCTGCAAATTTAAATTTGATAATATAATCGGATTAGATAAAAGTTCCTATTAGGTAGGTGGAGATATCCTACATCTTTGCGGATATTATTTCTAGTAGAAAGTATATCCATATTAGCCATATCTGTCAAGCTATTTTTTTATTCCTCAAACCCTTTTTAGTCCTCCCTACGCAAAAATTTTCGCAGCTTTCGAAAGGCCGAGTCCTCAATCTGCCGAATCCTCTCCCGCGTTACCCCAAAAATATTGCCGATCTGCTCTAGGGTCATCCCGCCTCCTCCATCAAGACCAAATCGCAGTCGCATAATTTCATGTTCATTTTCGTTCAACAGACTGAGGAGGATAGAAATATATTTTTTCTGCTCAAGAAGATCTATCGACTCATCCGGAGAGGGTATGGAGGTATCCTCCAAAAGGTCCCTGATAGGGGTATTCGCCCTTGTTTCCGAAAAAGCATCCAGAGAGATGCTCTTTTGCAGCAGATCATACAATTCCTTAATCTTGCTCAAAGGCATGTCCATTACCTGAGCTAGCTCTAAGCAGGTCGGATCCCTCCCAAGCTTTTGAGCCATACCCCGCAGGACATGAACAAACCGATTAACCGTCTCCGCCACATTGATCGGCAGGCGAATCGTCCCCGAATGTTTGGCCAGGGATCGGATAATGGATTGCTTAATCCACCAGGTGGCGTAGGTACTAAATCGATAGCCTTTGTCCGGATTGTACCGCTCAACCGCTTTAATGAGCCCCAAATTCCCCTCCTCAATCAAATCCGAGAGCGGCAACCCCCGATTCACATACCGCTTGGCGATACTGATGACCAGCCGAAGGTTTGCCTTGATCATTTCGGCGCGGGCTTCTAATTCTCCCTGACAGGCTCTCTTGGCCAGGAGAAACTCTTCTTCCGCAGTCAAGACATTCAGCCGGCTGACATCGCTAAAGTAGCGCTGAACAGGATCAAAGTTATCTCTTCTCCTGCCGCCTCGCCTTGGCTCCTCCAGATACTCTCCATCATCGAAATGATCTTCCCGATCAGCGCACAGCTCCTCTTCTTCTCCGTCGAATTCAGACAAGGTATCCTCGTTAAAGTCATCAGCAAAAAACTTTTCCACTCTGGTCTATCCTTCTTTCCTATAAAGATTTTGAACAATCGTGAACAATCGGATGGAAGATCTGATCGCTTAAGATTTGATTCCTTAATAGTATTATCGACTAAGGCAGGCAAGAAATCGGATCATAACGAATCATAACGAAGTGCAATCCCTTTATCTTTCGGAGGCCTCCAATTTAATCAGGCCCAAGAGCAGGGCATAGCACTCTTTTAAAAGCAAGAGATCAGAAAGCTTTTTATTCTCTTTCTAGCCAAATTGACATATCCGGAATTTATCTCATATCCCACATAGTGTCTATCAGCCTTGGATAGCCGCGATCGCCGTCTGGGCACTCCCCATAAATGGGTCTAAGATTACCTCTCCTCGAAAAGAGTAGCTCGAGCCATATTTTCGCTCGATCCGCACAGGACCTTATCCACGCCGGCACCGGATGCTCATGATAGTTCGCCGGCTCCCCTCGGCCGACAGCCCCTCATAGAGCCAGCTCGCATAAAATGAGCTGGAATCATGCCCTGCCCGACCAGGTGAGCCAAAAGCGCTTGTTTTTGTTCCTTTTTTGCCTCTGTTACCAGATGCCCTCAAGGTCATAAATAGCCTTACCTTGCTCTTCTCCCCTACGGCAGGCCATAATCAGAGCACAAGATACAAGATGAGCCAATCAAAATAGCCCAACAGGCGCTTTCTCAAAACTCTTACGGAGAGCTTAAACACTGAGGTGATCGGGGCGAGAGGATTTGAACCTCCGACCTCCTACTCCCGAAGCAGGCGCGCTAACCAGGCTGCGCTACGCCCCGATCTTCTTAAGAAGCTATTTAAGAACCTATCCAACCTCCCCTAATCAAGGTGCGAATAATCTTACCTCAATACTTGGGAGGTTTTGGGGGGATGTTTCTCAGCCGCTCTAAATAAAATAGAGGAATAAAGCCTACCAGAAATAAAAAATTTTCTCAAGTATTATTTAAATCTTATGCCAGAGCGAACGCTTGATTGCATTTTAAAATCAATCAGTTAACTTTAACAAAATGTGTGAATTAACATTCTGGAATATAAAGCTTTTCAGGTGTTCGCTCTGGATTCAGGTTAAAGCACCATTGAGCTTATGCCGGAATTTACCTCACTTCTTGGCCACAAGGCCCAACCTCTTGTGTACAAAACACCGCTCCCACTTACTCACTCCATCCGTATTCGCCAATCAGTTTTACGAACGAGCAATGGAGCCTCTCTTCCTCGATAAGCTGTCCGCTCTTTTTATAAACTACCCGCAAGGTCTGGGACTTTTCCCCTCCCACAGGGGCGACCATACGCCCCCCCTCATCGAGCTGCTCAAACAGGATAAGGGGAAGGCTAGGCACTGAGGCCGAAATAATAATCCCATCAAACGGGGCCTTCTCTGGCCACCCTCGGCTGCCATCACCAACCATGATCTGAAAATTATGATACCCAAGCTGCTCAAGAAGCCTTTGCGCCTTCTGGGCCAAGGGTCTGATCCGCTCAATAGAGTATACCTTCTGACAGAGCTGAGCCAAGAGCGCAGTCTGATACCCTGATCCAGTCCCAATCTCAAGCACTCGCGATTTTTTGCTCACCTCTAGGGCTTCAAGCATGTAGGCAACCATATAGGGCTGGGAAATAGTCTGTTTTTCTCCAATGGGCAGAGGATGATCTGCATAGGCACGCGGGGCAAATACCTCTTCCACAAATAGATGCCGTGGAACCTTGTTCATAGCCTCAAGGACCCGCTCATCCTTGATCCCCCTGGCTATCAACTGCTCCCGAACCATTCTCTCCCGCTGAATCTGATAATCCACAAGTTTTTCTCTTCCCCCGGTCAATTTTTTAAGCATTGCCCGTGATTTTTCGCTCAATACTGCGAGCAGCCACAACTCCTGATATCGAGGCCTGCATCAGCCCCCGGGTCAGACCCGCCCCATCCCCAATGGCATAAAGGTTACGAATAGCGGTTTCAAAAGAATTTGATAGCTCTAAGCGCAGAGAATAAAATTTTACCTCAAGGCCATAGAGGAGAGTATGTCGTGAATTGATCCCTGGAGCAAGATTATTCATCGCCTCCAGCATCTCAACAATATTGGATAGATACCGATACGGCAGGGCAAAGCTTAGATCCCCAGGCGTTGCCTCCGGCAGGGTAGGCACAATCACATTTCTCTTTATCCGCTCCGGAGTCGAGCGCCTGCCCATTAAGAGGTCTCCAAGCCGCTGGACAATGACTCCACCGCTCAAAAAATTGGCTAACCGGGCCAGATAGCGACCATACGATATAGGACGATCAAAGGGTTCGGTAAATTTCGTGCTGACCAGGATAGCAAAATTCGTATTTTCCGTTTTGCTCTTGGCATAGCTGTGCCCATTAACCAAGTGAACCCCTTGGCAATACTCCATAACTACCTTACCATAGGGATTCATACAGAAGGTTCGCACCCGATCATCAAACCGCTGGCTGTGAAAAATGAGTTTCGGCTCATAGGTAATCTGGGTAAGCGGCTCGAGAACAGCAGCCGGCACCTCTACCCGAACCCCAATGTCCACAGGATTTTTCATGGTAGCAAGCTTAAGCCGATCAGCCTCTCTCTTGAGCCAATTTGCTCCTACCCGGCCTGGGGCCACAACGACAAAATCGGAAAAGATCTGCTCTCCGGCCGCGGTTCGAACCCCAGCTGCGGATCCATCCCGAACCAAAATCTCCTGCACAGGCGTAGAAAAGAGCATATCCACACCAGAGTCTAGATGCTGCCGAAAAGCTTTGAGAATTTCAAGGCACTGATCAGTACCCATGTGCCGGATGCGGGAGGGGATTAAAGTCAAATTGTGAAGCGAAGCCTTTCGCTGAAGCTGAACAATGGCCTCGGTATCGGTGCCGTAAACGTATTTCGGAGCGCCAAACTGACAATAGAGCTGATCCACATACTCGATCAGCTCTCGGAGCTCCTCCGCAGGCAGATACTCATCCAGAAATCCTCCGACATCCGCGGACAGAGTCAATTTTCCGTCACTGTAGGCACCTGCCCCACCCCAGCCAGAAAGCAAAGAGCAGGGTTGACACCGATTGCAGGTGATCTTCTCCTCAGCAGCCAGACACTGCCGCTGGTTAATGTCCAGCCCCTGCTCGACCATCAAAATCCTGACTCCACTCTTGCGCCGAATTAACTCAAGAGCGGTAAAGATGGCTGCCGGTCCAGTACCGATGATAATAACGTCGTACTTTCTGCCACCGTTAGACATTGGAAAGACCACCTCTTCTCTTCCCACTCTTCTTACTCTTACTCTTAGCGCTCTCCAAAAACTTCCTCAATAAAGCGCCAAAAAGTTAGTCTATTCGCTCTTATTTATTAGCTACCATTTTAGAGACATAATCCTAATAAGAAGAGACATAACCCTAATAAGAGCTAAGCCCCTTCTAGGGTTTATGGTTGTTCTGATATAGGGTTTATGGTGTCTGATATAAGAGCGACTCTATTTCCCAAAAAACAGAAGGGACATGATCCATGTCCCTTCTGTCTAATTAATGATAATCATTATGTATAACTAAGTTATGGATAATTAATATAAACTTATAAAAACAAAAACTAACATAAAAACCTGATCGGGGCGAGAGGATTTGAACCTCCGACCACTGACACCCCATGCCAGTGCGCTACCAGGCTGCGCTACGCCCCGAAATGATCTACTAACCAATGGTCCGCTAGCTTGGATAACTTTCCAAAAAGTGTTTGATTTCTATAAGCTTTTTTTTATGCCTATGCAATATTTCCTGAATCTGCCCCAATTCCGCCACAGGCTCTGATTTTCTAGCTTCACGCCGATCCAACTCCAGGCGCCTTCTGGCCCCTGGAATCGTATATAGCTCCTCATACAATAATTCCTTGATCCTCTGCAGAATCAGAATATCCTTTTTCCGGTAAACCCGCTGGCCAGTTTCATTTTTTGAAGGCCGCAGCTGCTTAAACTCCGATTCCCAATACCGAATGACGAAAGGCTTAAGACCAAGAATCTGACTAACCTCTCCAATCTTATAAAACATCTTATCCGGCAATTCCACTGCCTTCTGCTCTGGCTGTCTTTCGCCGGTTTTCCCTGCTCCTTCTTCCTTCATAATTTTCTTTTTTTTCTCAATACGCCATTTTATCTTTCGCCATTCGCAGCACTCAGGGCTCAAGATTAATCTTCCGCCCCAGAAGCCGCAACTGCCAACGCCATAGGAAAGCCTTTTAGATTAAGCTGCTTTTGCTCCTCCAAGGCTTCCTCAAAGCTACGGTATCGACCTACAAAGACGGAGTAAAATATCACCTCCGTTTTTTCCTGTAATATATTACCAGAATATCCTTTATGTTTCAAACTTTTTAAAAGGCTTTTTGCACTTTCAAGATAATAACATGAACCTACTCGAATAATATATTGATTTTTTTGATTTTTTTGAAGGTAAACCGAAAATCCATCCTCCTTGAGCCGCCTTATCATCTCCTGACTGCCCGCATCCTGACTAGCCGGGCCATCTGTCGCGGCCAGATAGACATTATTCATCATCGCAAAGCCAGGCTCTCGCACAACCTTTGGCGAATAGCTCATCCGGGCAAGAGATAAAGCCACCTTTTGCGCATCATCCTTAATTACGCTGGAATACACCCTCACTGAATACCCAGAGGCCGCCGCGGCTCTCTCACCTTCCTTATCCGCCCATCCCTTGGGCCGCGGCGCTCTTTCGCCCTGCTCTGAGCTTTCGCCCTGCTCTGAGCTTAGTGCGCTCTCATCTTCCTTATCGGCCTTTGGCAGCGGCTTCACCGGAGCATTCTCCTCGCTTGGAACTGCCCCCTGCCTGGGCCCTCCTTGAGAGGGCAAGACCTCCTCATCATGGTGAGGTTCATCCTGGCGTGGATTGCTGAGACCGACAGAGGGGCCATCCTCTGCCGTCAGCTGCCACTCTGCCTGAGTCGGTGGTCCATCTGCCCGAGGGGAGGTTTCTGATTCTGTCTGCTTGCTGGAAAATTTTATCCGCGTGTCGGGAAGCTGTTGAACTATCATTTTATTATTTATTATATCTATATATGGATGCGGTCCTGTACCTAAATGTCTCACTATCACCACCAGCAAAAACAAAAATAGAGCCACCACCCCGCCAACGATGAAAAAATTTTCCCACCAATGGCTATTACTATCGGCTCTATGTCGCGCTGAGGGAGAAAAATTAACATTTTTCATGGCTCGAAACCAAAGTTATTCTTAGCAGAAGACAGAGATTGCCTTCTGGTAAAGATCCTGAGCATGGAGGATATGATCGATAACCTCCCGCACCGCACCGCGACCTCCTGGTGAGGCGGTAACATAATGAGCGATCTGCTTGACCTCCTCCACTGCATCAGCCACGGCCACAGCCAGCCCAGCCTCAAGCATAACAGGCAGGTCATTGACATCATCCCCAATATAGCAGACCTGCTCTCGTCCCAGAGCATATTTTCCCAGAAGATGGGAAAATGGCTCCCGTTTTCTGCTAACTCCCTGATATACATCCTCAAGGTGCAACTCAGCAGCCCTTCTGGCCACCACTGCTGACTCTCGTCCGCTGATCAAGGCCACCTTCAATCCAGCCTGCAGGGCCAGGGTTATACCCATACCATCCTTGATGCTAAATGAGCGGACCTCTCCCTCTTGCTCGGTGTAAATGAGTCTACTTTCGGCTAAAACTCCATCTACATCCATAGCTATCAGACGAATTCTTCTGCCTCTGGCCACAAGTTCTTCATCCAGAGTTGTATTTGGCATTAGACTACCCCTGCTTTCAGAAGATCGTGTAGGTGAATGACCCCGATCGGCTTTCTCCCCTGGTCCGCAATCAGAAGAGAGGTGATAGAATAACTCTCCATGACCTGCACTGCCTGAGCGGCCAGAGAATCAGGATCAATCATCTTGGGATTCGGAGTCATGCACTGGCCCACCGGTTTGGCGAGAAAGCCGATGTCCCTCTCAAGCAGGCGTCGCAGGTCTCCATCGGTAATTATTCCGCTAACCTCGCCCTGCTGATTAACCACGCAGGTCATCCCCAGACGCTTGCTGGAAATCTCATAAATTGCTTCCTTCATCGGCTGCCACTCTCCCACGATCGGCATCTGACTCCCCGAATGCATCAGGTCCCTGACCTTCAGCAGCCGCCGGCCTAACTTCCCCCCAGGGTGAAACTGAGCAAATTCCTCGGCCCGAAATCCCCGCTTACGGACCAGGGCCATAGCCAGAGCATCCCCCAGGACCAGAGCCACCGTGGTGCTGGCCGTAGGAGCAAGATTCAGCGGGCAGGCCTCTTCCTCGACCTCAGCCCGCAGAACAACATCACTGAATCGGGCCAGGGTAGAGTTTGGATTTCCAGTAATGGAAATCAGTTTAATCATAAACCGCTGAAGGAAAGGGATCAATTGTTTTATTTCACTTGTCTCTCCGCTGTTTGAAATAGCCAGCACCACATCCCCCGGCACAACCATCCCCAAGTCTCCGTGAATAGCGTCAGCAGGATGCATGAAAAAAGAAGGGGTACCGGTGCTTGAGAGGGTAGCGGCAATTTTCTTGCATATCAAACCGGATTTGCCCATACCAGTGGTTACCACACGTCCACTGCATTGATAGAGCAGCTCTACAGCCTGAACGAATTCCTCCCCGAGGTGCTCCTCAAGCTTTAGAATTGAGGCCGCCTCTTTTCTCAAAACTTCCTTGCCCTGCTTTAAAATAATTTCTCGATCGATCATATTTTTGACTCGCTTTTACGTGACTGCTCCTGTTAGGATTTAACAATAGCATCAATCTGCCGAACAGTCGGCATCAGACGGGCCAGACTCTCCAGTGAAAGCATATTGGAGGCATCGCACAGGGCCTGGTCAGGCTGATCGTGGACCTCCATAAAGAGGGCATCACAGCCGGCAGCTACGGCAGCTCTGGCCAGAGTTGGCACATACTCCCGCTCTCCCGATGAGCATTGGCCGCCCCTGCCCGGCAGCTGAACACTATGGGTAGCATCAAACACCACCGGATAGCCAAATGTCCGCAAAATAGCCAATGATCTCATATCCACGACCAGATTATTATAGCCGAAGCACACCCCCCGCTCAGTGATCATGAGATTCTCATTACCGCAGGCGATAACCTTGTCGATAATATTGCCAGCCTCCCAGGGTGAGAGAAACTGGCCTTTTTTAATGTTCACCGGCCTGCCAGTTTGGGCCGCAGCCATAACCAGATCTGTTTGCCGGCACAAAAAAGCTGGAATCTGAATGAGATCCACAACTTCAGCCACCTCATCAACCTGCCACACCTCATGAACATCGGACAGCACAGGGACAGCGATTTCTTGACGTACCCTTTGTAGGATTCTCAGCCCCTCCCGAATCCCCGGCCCCCGAAAGGAAGATAAAGAGCTGCGATTGGCCTTGTCAAAAGAGGCTTTAAAGATAAAGGGAATGGAAAATTGCCGCGACAGATCCTTCAGCAGACCGGCCATCCGAAGGACATGCTCTTCGGATTCAATGACACAAGGGCCTGCAATCATGACCAGGGGATTATCCCCTCCGATGGGGATCTCACCAACAGTAACCGTGCGGGTCAGCATTTTCTCCCCTCCCGCTCCTTTCTAAATCGGCTAGCAGCCTCGATAAAGGCAGTAAATAGGGGATGGGGCGACCGTGGCCGGGATTTAAACTCCGGGTGAAACTGACAGGCCACAAACCAACGATGCTCTGGGATTTCGATAACCTCAACCAGCTGCTGATCAGGAGAAAGCCCGCTCAAGAGCAGTCCCCGACTCTCAAAGGCTGAGCGATAGGCATTGTTGAATTCAAAGCGATGTCGATGCCGCTCAACGATCTCTTCCTGGCCATAAGCCTGAAAGGCTCGAGAGCCTGGTTTCAGTCGGCAGGGATATCCTCCCAGCCGCATGGTTCCTCCAAGACCGCAAACATGCTTTTGCCCCTCCATCAGCCCAATCACCGGATAGGGGGTATCGGGATCAAATTCGGCGCTATTGGCCTGAGGAATACCTAGGACATTGCGAGCAAATTCAATAACCGCACATTGCATACCCAGACAAATGCCCAAAAAGGGAATATTGCCCCCCCGGGCGAAGGCGATCGATTCGATTTTACCCTCTATCCCCCGATCACCAAATCCACCAGGGATCAGAATGCCATCAAGGCCAGCCAAACACTTCTGAGGTCCTAGCTCTTCAACCTCCTTGGTGCTTATCCAATGTGAGTGAACCGCGATCCGACTCCTGATTCCCCCATGAATCAAGGCTTCGGATAAGCTCTTGTAGGAATCCTGGAGATTAGTATATTTTCCAACAATGCCGATATCAACCTCTTGCTCTGGTTTCTTTAGCCGCTCGACCATCTCCTGCCAGTCCGAAAGGTCAATATCCTGAGGAGCATCAATATGCAATAACTCAAGGATCATATCATCCAGCCCCTCTTTGCGGAAAACCAAGGGAACTTCATACACCAGATCCACATCCTTAGCCGTGATTACAGCCCGCTTGTCCACATTACAAAACAAGGAGATCTTGGATTTGATATTATCTGGCAGGAACCGATCGGTCCGGCAAAGGAGAATATCGGGCTGAATTCCGATCTCCCGAAGCTCCTTGACACTGTGCTGCGTGGGCTTGGTCTTTAATTCGTCGGCGGCAGCAATATAAGGAACCAGGGTCAGATGAATATAAATAACATTTTCCGCTCCCCGATCCTTCCTAAATTGGCGAATGGCTTCCAGAAAGGGAAGACTTTCGATATCTCCTACCGTCCCGCCGATCTCGCAAATGACCACATCTACGCCATCAACTACCCGCAGTATCGAATCCTTGATTTCATTAGTGATATGCGGAACCACCTGAACCGTTCCACCCAAATAATCTCCCCTTCGCTCCTTGGTAATCACTGAATAATAAATCCGACCAGCAGTAACATTGTTCGCCTTTCTCATATTTGCCCTGGTAAACCGCTCATAATGCCCAAGGTCCAGGTCGGTTTCTGCCCCATCATCGGTAACATAAACCTCTCCATGCTGAAAGGGACTCATAGTGCCCGGATCAACATTAATGTAGGGATCAAATTTGAGAAGTGTAACCTTTAACCCTCGCCCTTCCAGCAGACAACCGATCGAGGCTGCCGCTAGTCCCTTGCCTAACGATGAGACAACGCCGCCAGTGACAAATATAAATTTACAGTCCATCCTAACTATCCCTTCATTTTAAAGACCTTGCCCGTACAGAAGGCTATTATAATTAACAATTGGTCTAATTTCAAGCCATTTAATTAGTAAGGACAGGCTTGAAAAACACAAGAGGTTGACTTGGCAAAAAGAAACTTTTCGGATCCACCATCTCCTGCCCTTTGTGAAAAATTTTTCATAAACATCAACTCCTTCAAAAGGATAACCTTAAACCAATAAATTCTGCAGAGTATGAAAAATTTTGCAAATAAGGAGCTTCTCCAAAGCACAGGGCCAGAGCATCAAATAAAAGCTCTATTCAGGTTTTACTTTTAAAAACACTAAATTATTCAAATAAATATCTAATAAATATCTATATGTAGATCGAAAGTGCTCATTTATCCTAAAATTTTTAGCTTGGCATGGGTATTGCTAGAAATTAAAGAAGAATTATTATTTTTCTATAACTTGGCTTCAATATATCCACCTGGTTATTTAAACCTGGTTATTTAAGGAGGTAAGGCTTCAACCAAAAGAGCAGGATTAAGCTTATAAATCCACAGTTCCCCAAGAAAATTCTGAAAAATCGCCTTGAAATCCAAATGCAGTTAGAACTACTGATTCGCCTGTAGTTTTTCTAAATCGCTTCTTATTGCTACCAAAGAAAAAAATTGAACCAACCGGATCCGGGTTTAAACAAGGCCATAAGCTATTCTCCGGGTTTTTAAACAAGGCCATAAGCTACTCTAAGGAGGTGAGAGCTGGAAGAATAAAAGAATATTATCTTTTATTACCTTAGCCGGGCCAGCGAATGTCTCGGAAAATGTCTTGGTAAGGAGCTGTTTTTCTCAAAAGTCGGGTTAAAATGTAACACCAATGAGGAGGTATGTGAGATGAACAGGTTTTTGAAAGTTAGTCTGATTTTTATCATGGTAATAGCTTTAAGCTTTACGGCTGCAAAAAGAAGTGAGGCCTATTACGGTCTGTATGGTGGGCTATATGGCTATGGCTTGTACGGTCTCTACGGCCTCTACGGCGGGCTATATGGCCTATACGGCGGCCTCTATGGCCTATACGGCGGCCTCTATGGTATGGGCCTCTATGGCCTTTATGGCCTCTACAGCCCCTTCGGTCTCCAGAATATGTATTATCCGGTTGAGACCGGCACTGGTCTGACCTATCAGATTCCTTTCCTGCAGATAGCTCCGCTGCTTGGAATCGCTGGTCTCTACAATTCTCTCTTCCCCTATCTGTTTAATCCGCAAAGCGTTACGGCGCCCTCAGTTGCTCCGACCACAACAGTAACCGCTACACCGATTGTAACCTGATAAAAGGTGTTGACTAGCTCTATCCATGGTTAAAAACCCACAGCAAAAATTTGTTGTGGGTTTTTTATTGCCTAGTCTTCAAAAAGCTGCTAAGAATAAAAAAATATTAGGATGGGGATGTGGGGAAACATCTAGCGCGCGAGCAAGTGGAAGTAATGGAGAGAGTATCCCGATGATAAAACCTAAAGTTGTCAAAGCGGCTACCTGCATTCTGTGTGGCCCTGTGCAAAGCAAAATAGTTGCCTGCGGTGATTCTTTCGGATATCAGTCAGCCGATCTGGTCCGCTGCCCAAAGTGTAATCTCTGGTGGATCGATCCTCTGCCCTCCCCTATCCAGATAAAGGAATTTTATCCCCCACACTATTATGGGATAGAGAATAAAAAATTCCCCGAATACCTGGAAATCTTTGTCCGGCTCTTTTGCCGCCTGAGGATGAAAAAAGCGGCCAGCCTCCTCACCCCTCGAGGGAGGAGGGTACTTGACATTGGCTGTGGCCGAGGGCAGTCATTGAAAATCCTCAGCCAGTACGGGTATGAGTGCTACGGCACTGAGCTGTCTGCCTTTGCCGCCCGCGCTGCCTCCTCAGTGTCTCAGGCTCGCATTTTCACTCAAAGCCTTCTCGATTGTCATTTTCCTGACCGATTCTTCGATCTTGTTCTTATGTGGCATGTTCTTGAGCATCTGCCTAACCCGAAGGAGGTCATAGGCGAGATTTTTCGGATTCTCACCCCTGGGGGCACTCTGCTCCTTTGCGTGCCTAATATTGAAAGTATCCAGGCCAGACTTTCCGGCCGAAGGTGGTTTCACCTTGATCTTCCCCGACATCTTTACCACTATAGTCCATCTGCCCTGCGCAGCCTGCTCGCTCGATGCGGCTTTCATATCATTCGCTGCCATACCTTTTCCATGGAACAAGGACCTTTCGGACTGCTTCAGAGCATTCTCAACCAAATCGGATTCCCCCAAGACGGCCTCTACCGGATGCTTCATCGCACCTTGCCAGACAATACCTTTTCTTTCCTCTCCAGGCTGGCCCAACTGGAAATTTCCCTCCTCTCTATGCCTCTTATGATCTGGCTGTGCGGGCTCTTCTCGCTCCTTGGCCAGGGTGGAGTTATTGATATTCAGGCCCAAAAACCAGCTGAAGCAAGAAAGGCGCGCCATCCATGACCGCCAGGCTGCCCAAAACCTCAGCCTCTGCTCTGATCTCATCGAGCCCGACAAATCAAGCCTCAGCAGCTTCCGGCAAGCAGCTTACTCTGGCCATATTGCTTATTTTCCTTTTGGGAGCACTCTGTTTTGTTAACTCTCTCCCCAATTCGCTACTCAATTGGGACGATCAGGTATATATCCAAGAAAATCCCTCCTTGCGCACACTTTCCTGGTCTAGCCTCAAGTCGCTCTTCAGCCGACCCTATTTCAAGAATTACGCTCCCATTCATATCCTTTCCTATCAGATTGACTACCGTCTCTTTCGCCTACGGCCCCAAGGCTATAGGATGGTAAACATTCTGCTTCATGTTCTAAACAGCATCTTAATCTTTTTCCTGATCCTAAAATGCTATCCGCAGGGCTTTTTGACAGCCCTGGCCGCAGCCGCTCTCTTTGCTGTGCACCCTATCCATGTAGAGTCTGTGGTCTGGATCTCGCAACGAAAGGATGTCTTATCGGCCTGCTTTTTTCTCCTCGCTCTGCACGGATATATAATATTTCGCCAAAAAGCTCGCCGCGGCCACATCTGGTATGGCCTCTCCCTGGGATTATTCTGTCTTGCCCTGCTCACCAAGCCAACAGCAGTAACCCTTCCTCTGATTCTGCTCCTCTATGAGCTATGCTTTCGAGGGAAAGAGGATCGGGCTAGCGGCAGACAACTTATGGCCACCGCTCCTTTTTTCTTCCTGGCTGCTCTCTCGGCCGCAGCTACCTTGTGGGCGCAGTATGTCGATACTGGAATCAAGCAGTATGTGGGGCAAAGCTTTCTTATATCTTTCCTTCTAACTGGAAAAATTCTGATTCTCTATCTGTGGAAGCTTATCCTACCAATCGGTCTATCGAACCGCTATGTATTTTTGATCAAAAGGCTTGATGAGCTTATCACGCCCTCGCTTTTCTTCTCCTGGGCGCTTATACTAATATTTCTAGCCGGTCTAATATGGCTTTGGAGAAAGAAGAGAAAAGAGCTTGCCTTTCCAGGCCTCTGGTTTCTGATCACCCTTCTTCCGGTGGCTAATCTCATTCCCACTAGCACTCAGATGGCTGACCGCTATCTGTACCTCCCTTCTTTGGGGTATTGTCTGGCCGTAGGGCTCATAATCCAGGCTCTTAGCCAATGGGCCGAAGGGCAGGATGAAGAGGGAAGGGGTTTTCGCTGGGCTCACCTTCTCATTCTAGTCGGTCTGCTCATAGTCTATAGCTCTCTGACCATAGCCAGAAACCGCGTCTGGCGCAATGATCGCACCCTGTGGAAAGATGCCCTAGCCAAAGACCCAGCTAATTACCATGCGGCCACAGGCCTAGCCAGTGCCCTTCTAGTTGAGGCTCAAAGGGAGCGATCAGTCAGCCAGAAGAAATATTATCTACAGCAGGCTGCAAAACTCTTGCAGCAGGGGCTTTCCATCAAACCAAATTTTGCCCTGGCTCACCTTGGAATGGGTAGTGTCCTGCTGGAGGAGGGAAAAGCCAAGGAGGCTATCCCATTTTTGCTCAAAGCCCGCAGATTCAATGACGAGCGAAGATATGCCAGCCGGATTGAATACAATCTGGCCGTAGCCTACCTAAAATCTGGCCAGCGAAAAGCCGCAGAGAGAAGCTTTATTTCAGCTATCAGACAAGATCCAACCTTTGCTTTAGCCTATCTTGCCCTTGGCACCCTCTACTTTGACTCCGGCACTCCGCAAGGGTACCAGATGGCCGAAGAACAGTACCTGAAAGCCACCAGAATAGCTCCCCATGATCCGCGAGGATTCTTTTACCTAGCCATAGCTAGAGAGCGGCTAGGAAAGCTCTCCTTGGCCGCAGAAAACTATCAACAGGCCCTTTGCTTGACAGAAGAAGAGGGCTCACCACCCCTTAATCCGGCAGATATCCACCTGAACCTAGCTGGACTCTTCTTGCGCCTTCAGAACTATCCCCAAGCCGTAGAGCACTACCGAAAGACCCTCATCCTTGATCCTAATCACCATCAGGCTCAGGCCGTAAGATCAATGCTAATATATTTAAGGGGAAAACCCTTTTGAAAAAGGGTTTTCCCCTTATACCCCTTCCCTAAAACTTTAGTTAATAGTTATTAATTAAAGTTTTAGGAGGATGGTTTGGAAGGAACCCTTATTGAATAAGGGTTCCTTCCAAAAAATTATCTAAAATCCCTCTGTTGAAAAATAGCTATGGCCACAAGCAGCAAAATGCCTGTATAGAGAAGGCCGTATAGAGAGGAGAGGAGAGTAAAATTGGCCGGCAGGGTAAGGTTGTGAACAACCATACCCTTAATGTTGAAATTTTCCAGATTAGGCATCAGGTAATATAGGAACTTGGTGAGATGCCTCACCCAGGCAAGCTCTGATTTTGCTCCAAACACCTTTAAATCCCGGCTCAGATGGCCAATCACATAGATAGCCAGGGTAAAGATTGCGCTTAAGGTAGGAGTAGTAAATGTAGAAAAGAGAAGAGCTATAGCGGTAACGATCATCAATTCCATGAAGATTAAAAAAATCGCCTCAATCAGCTTCAGCTTGACGCTGCCATCCATGAAGTAAACAATAGACAAAAACACTCCGGTCATAATCAGGACATTAACCAGCAAGGTCAGGATGAGCCCCAGGTACTTGCCGATCAGAAACTGATAGCGATGAACCGGCTTGGCAATGATATTGTAAATCGTCTTTCGCTCAATCTCTTTGTAAACCAGGCCGATGCCAACGAAAACGGCAATCAGCGTGCCAAAGATCGAGATACTGGCCAGGCCCATATCCTTGATGATCTTCTGCTGCTCTCCGATGGTCAGAGTCCCCAGCAGAATGGAGCCTCCGATAATGAGCAGGGCAAAGAGCAAGAGGTTATAAAGTATTCTGTCTCGAATGGCTTCCCGAAAGGTATTGATCATAATGGCTTGAATTTTTCGCATGATAAACCTCTTTTCAACCAGCTACTTCTTTTAAAAAGATATCTTCCAGCGTTTCCCTGATCGGGGTCAGAGAAATCAAAGAGCCCTGCTCTTCAGAAATAATCCTCACGACCTGATCAGCCGCCTTTCGGTCAGGAACTACCGCTAGGGTCTTATCCGCCTGATCTAACATCCGGGTAGCTATTGGTCTGATTTTCTCTTTGGCCTTCTCTCCCAGTCCTGAGAAGGCGATTTCCACTGATTTCAGCTTAGCTTCCAGCAGGCTGTCAATTCGCCCAACAGCCTTGAGCTCTCCATTGACCAAAATCCCAACCCGGTCACAAACCATTTCTACATCAGACAGGATATGAGAGCAGAAAAAAATGGTTTTCCCTCTCTCCTTTAGCTTCAAGACAATGTCCCGAATCTCTTTTCGGCCAATGGGATCAAGGCCAGAGAAGGGTTCATCGAAAAAGATCACCCGCGGATCATTCATCAAAGCCTGAGCAATACCAAGCCGCTGCAGCATCCCCTTGGAAAATTTCCGAAGTTGCAGATGCCCCTTCCCTTTGAGCCCTACCAGGGCAAGCAGCTCATCGATTCTCTGACGGCAGGAGCCATTGGAAATATCAAACAGCCGGCTATAAAAGCTCAAAAACTCATAGGCGGTCAGGTAGCTATAAAAGTAAGGCTGCTCCGGGAGAAAACCTATTTCATTTCTCACCCCTACTGTCCGGCTATCTTTTCCCAAAATATAAGCTGCGCCGCTAGTCGGATGCATCAGCCCCAGAATAAGCTTTAAGGTAGTGGTTTTCCCAGCGCCGTTTGGTCCCAGATAGCCAAAGGTTTCCCCCTCCTCGATTTCAAGGTCCAGTCCCTTGAGGGCTTCTACCTTTCTGGCCAATCCGCTCTTGTAGATTTTTCTCAAGCCTACGGTTTTAATAGCGATCATACCCAGGCTTACCAACGATGCGGCTTCATCATCAATAATCATCAATAATCAGAGTGGGGGAGCAGCTCACTTCCCCTCTCTCATCTTCAGTCATCATCTATCTTTTCGGATCAATACAGGCCGCAATTCGGGGAATGGCGGGAAATGGCAGGGATTGATAAAAACGTTAAAAAAATATGTTAAAAAATATAAGGCTGGTGTGCGTCTGGCTGCTAAGCAGCCAGTGTCGGGCTACTCAGGCTAATATCGGGCTGCTAAGCAGCCGGTGTCGGGCTATCCTGCCCTCTGCCTTTAGCCTTGATCTGCTGGAAAACGAACAGAATAATCAGGCAGGCCAAAGCAGCTAGCAGCACCCAGATAATCGCACCCCAGTATTTCAGACGAATTATATCCCACCACCCCTTAAATCGCCTAAGGCCGCTGGCATGCCCACCATGAGCATAGGCTATGGCGGAGAGGAAGGGGAAAAGTAATGTTAAAATACCCAGGGCTACGATTTTCTTTCCATTGACTATTATTTTGCCCATCATTTCTTGCCCCCCATTTGACCAGATTGTAAATGGCTTGGCAACTTGCCAGCCAGCAAACCTTCTGCCCTTCTTCCCCTCTCCTTGTAAAGAGAGGGGAAGAAGGTAAGGGTTGAAAAAGCTATTCAATGCCCTTGGCCCAAACGCCTCTGTGGTGGTCATAATACATTAATATTCACACTGGCACTTACCACATGGCCCTGACTATCCGTTACCGTTACGGTGATCTGATGGAGTCCATGTGAAATATCAGATGGTATTGTACCGCTACATGTCGTTCCATTTCCAATCTGCTGGCCGTTATCCTTCCAAACAACCTTTTCTGACGGGAAGTTAGCATCCTCAGGATCAGGATCGGAAATACTCGCCTCCAAGGTAATTATATCCCCAGGGCTAAAGGTTTGGCCTTCCGTCGGCGATACGATGGACACAGTGGGCGCAGTGCCTGCCGGCGGTGGAGGCACAGGAGGCTGACCGCAAGCAGGGGGTTGATACCAAAGAGAGCAGGCGCCTGTATCCCCCAAAGCTTCCCTCGGGAACCAGCTCGGCATCATACTAGAGTTGGGAATCCCAGAGAGAACTAGCCACACGCGCTCGTTGGTCGGAGGCTTACTAAGCTTCAGGACACACCGGCCTGGCCAGCCAGAGGTATCAACCGATTCGACGACTACAGGATTCCCAGCGCAGTCAAGAACGCTGATCGGCGCTCCTGAAGCAGCATTGATCCGATTGGGATCAACCAGCTGATAATTGCCCGCAAGTTGAGCCGCATCTTCAGGAACACCGTACAAGTAGGAATAGTCAATCTCGACAGTAGCCGAAGGATTGTTCGGGTCAGTTGTGCTGTCAAGAATAAGCTGAGCAGATGGAGAGAGAATGATCGGATTATAAGAATACGCCCAGAAAGAGGTGGGGGTGTTAGTCAGCTTCTCGCCTTTAGCATTTCGGCAGGTTTCTCCTACGTTGATAGTAAAATTTGAGGGAGGATAATTATTATAGTATCCGCCGTAGCCATTGTCAGTGCCCTGATAGAGGTAGGTAATCACCATGATGGTATTATCATTATACCATCTACAGTCGATCCAACTTGGGGAAGTGGAAGAGCCGTATGGAGTAATGACCACATTTTCCCCTAGGCTGACCGTGTTTGGATCCATAGGCAGATCGAACCGTATGGCGATTTTCTTAGCCCGCATCTTCCAGGAATCCCAACTAGAGAGATAACCATCCAAGAGATCACCATCGGTATTGCGGATATCGTCTATGGTCTCAAGGCAGGTAGCCTCCATTACCCGACCGGTATACGCTCTTCCACGGAATTTGGCCAGGCCGTTTTCTGGTACGATCTCGTATCTTAGACTGTAGCTCTTAACTCCACTTACCCTTAAGGTATACTCTACATTATTCTCCTGTGGGTCGGTCTTCAAGACCACCTGGCCATCTTGCCCTATCCTGGGAGGCGCAAGGGAAGGATCACATCTGTTGGGATCCCAACCGTTATTCTGGAGGCAAGAGTAATCCAAGGCCCGCTGAACCCCAAGGTTCTTGACTGCTCCATTGCCGTCGATATAGGAAATCTGATACTTATTAGGATCAAGAGCTGTGGCCGAGTCAAGATCCACATTAAAGAACAGGCGGATGAAATTATAGCGATCTCCACCTACCTGCTCGACTCTCTCCAGCTTAGGCAGGACGATATCCGGCTCGACCTGAAGAACCCACTTGCCGGGAGTATTGCCAAATTGGCCGATCAGGTTCCAGCTACCTCCCTCGTCAGCAGGAGCAAAGCAGTCCATCCCTTTTAGAATCTGTACCTTGATCAGGGCATAATTAGTAGGCCGATAGTGCAAGATAGCTTGGGTGGCATAGGTTGGATCATTGGTTGAATCATTTGGATTGCCATAGAATTCCCACTTTCCACCATCGCGCAGATTCGGCTGAATTGACACTATGTTCGGATCCTTAAGGTCAGAGGTCCTGAAGAAGTAACCCTCATCAGCTTTGAAGATCAACTCTCCGGCCTTGTTATCCGCCTCTATCTCGATCTTAGGTGCTCCGGTAGTGAAGGTGTAGATATAGGGGATATTCCGCTCAAGCGGCGGCAGGCTTGGCATACTGCCCGAATAGCATGGATCATTGTAGATATCCGTAACCTCGATCTTATAGGTGGTATTTGGCTTCAGATGGGAGAAGGATAAGATAAGGTGGCTGACGTTTGTGGAGGTAGATTCGTCACATCTCCAGTTGCCCCAAGGATCTTTTTGTCCCATCGGACAATCCCACTCATAGGGAGAGAAGGTGATATTGTAGTCGTTGTAGCGATTAAGCTTGGTTTCGCCAGCCCAGACTTCAAGATTCACCCGGTATGGGCCGTAATATTCTTGAATTCCCGGCACGGCAAAATAAAGATTGACGTTAGAATATAGATCTACCCCTCTGCTCCCATTTTCAGGCTCGGTGCGATACAGCAATTTGACCATCATCGGCTCATCTTGTGGGCAGGCCGTGCTGAAGACAATGTCCTGGGGCAGCCAGGAAGTAGCGGTCGAATTCCTATCCCACTGAATCTTGTAGTTGGTGCAAGGATCCATAGTAAAGGCAATCTGAAGCTGTGTCCAGCCAAATTTCCAATTGCACCAGATGAACATCGGCGGTGGATAGTTAGCAGGCAGACTGCTTGGATCAACATCCGGGCCATAAATACTACCTATGACCCGGGTAGTATCCTTAATGGCCTGCTGCATCTCTTTGGTCAGCTGGCCGTTGAACTTAATATTGACGAAATTATTGCGGCCATCCGGCTCAAGGATATAGCCGATCTGCCCATGCCACGGCAGGCTCTCGACCACTGTCAGCCCCGGGGTTGAAAATTTAATGGTCTGATCAGGAATCGGCGAGCCATCATCGGCTTTGATATTCTGCAAGGTCAGAATAAAGTGGGTAGAGTGAGGCAAACTCTTGGGGATAAGATAAAGCTCGCTGTGCCAGGGTTTGATTCCCAGCAGAATATTCTCCTCATCCTCTGTGGCCAGGATGATGTTGGCTTCAGAAATATCAATCGGGACATTATATCTGAACCACAGGTTTTCTATATTCAGGTCGGTTATGGTTTCCCCATCCCTGATATTCTGATCCACTAGGCAGGGGACCTTGGTCTTAAATGAGCCGGAGAAAGCAGCGATTTTACTTCCCATTGAGGAAACAGCGTTGCCGTCCAGCTCAACCCGATAGGTATGGCCATATTGCCGTGGGAAGGAGATGAGCAGATGATCGCCAAGGTTTTTCGGGCAGACCTCATCACATTCTGAACCTGGGCCGCAGCCTTCACACTTTTCATAGTAGCTGGGGTAAAAATTAGAGGGGTCCTCCTCAGGCGGATTTACCCAGAGCAGCTTATATGAGGGTGAGGGGCTATTAGCATCCTGCCAGGCTGGAATCTCTACGCTGCCGCCGGCCTCGGTCTCAACGTAGACCTTAATGTGTTGCTCTACGGAGTCGCGGTCAGTGATGGTGTTGAATATTAAGGTTACCGGCTCATGAATCCCGTATCCCTGGCTGCCGGGCTTTGGCAGCATGGCGGCTACCCTAGGAGATGCGGTCGTGAACTGAATGCTGATGGTATTAGAGTTTGGCTCAGCAGCGTCGATGATCGGATCGCCATAGATAGTCTTTATGCCCGCAGGCAAGGTGATAGTGTAGCTGGTCCCTTCGGCATACCGGCCACGAATGAGAAGGTTATTGTCAGTCCAAAGAACCTCTTTGCCTGAGAGCTCAGGGGCGATAACCACCGCGGACAGGTCCAGTGAGTTATGATCAATCAGGTTAGTAAACTGAGCTTGTATGCCGCCGCCGACATCAACTCCGCTGGCTCCATTGGGAAGAAAATGATCATTGACTGCCCAGCGCATCATCTCCCGAATCTCAAATGAATAAGCACAAGCACGATAGAGAGGATGGCCGCACTTATCCTTAGCTGAAGTGGCTAGGCGAATGACATACTTGCCAGCCGGCATACTCTTGACAGCAAGCTGTCCATTCTCATCTTGGGGAGTTATGAGCAGGTGGCAGGCCGAAGGATAAAAGCGCCGCTTAGTGATAAATTGGTGGGATTCGGTCTCGGAATCCCAATGTTCTTGCTGGTAAGTTTGGTAATATCCCCATTCATATTTCCAGCGCAGGTTTCTAGCTGCAAACTGCGGCGGAGCCTCAATCTGGATCGCCTCCTCGACCGACTTGGCATCCATCTCCCGCTGAAATTTCACCAAAATTCCTTGATTTTCGCTCATGCACTCATCAAACAGCTCATAGCGGTGAATAATAATCGGATGGTCAGGATCATGGCTAGTTTCAATCTTACCAGGATCAAGATAATCAATGAAGGCAAAGCGCTCCAAAGTGTAGCCATCGAGGATTCCTAAGTCTTTGGTCTTTCCAGCCTCAATGACTACCTCATCAGCCACCGGCAGAGCTCCTCCATCTTCATCAGGGATAATAATCCCCAGCCGATAGCTCCCAATCGGAATACCCCGCAGGCTGTAGCTTCCATTTTGGTCGGTTATGGCCATAAACTGAGTGCCGTACAAAAAGACCACTATTCCTTCCTGCGGGCTTTGGTGATAGCTGATTCGACCGGTCAAATCACCGGTTGCGGTCAGAACAAAATCAAGGGTGGTCGTGCCTGAAAGGCGTACTTTGCTCCGAGCCGCCTTCTGAAGCCCCACACCTTCAGCGGTTACATTATATACACCCATCGGGACGGTCATGGCATAGTAGCCCTCAGAGTTAGTCTGGGTAGTATATAATCCTGAGGAGCTTTGCCCTGGAATATAATCAATGCTGGCGGCGGTGATCAAAACTCCCTCTGGCGAAGCGCCGTTAGTATTAACCGTACCGCTGAGGAGAACCCGTCTCTCGCTCGTCTTTCCTCCGTCTGCATCCGCGGCGGTCTGATTGCTCTTTGACGAGCATCCCAGCCCAAGGATGAGCAAAAAGGCTAGGGAAAAGACCCATGATTTTCTGAAAGCTTTCATTCCTTTCTCCTTTCTTAAAGAGATGATTGATAAATTCTCAAAAAATATTTCATGGCCACAACAATTGAGCCTAGCACTTAGGCCTTAAAAAGCCCTTTTTTTCTTCGTTAACACTTCACCTCCTTAAGTCAACCTCACTTTTTAAGGAATGGTGATCACTTTGGTCATCTGCCAATATCCCTCGCGGGCCACAACCACATAGTATGTGCCGGATGGAACATCTCTGAATTCATAATAGCCGCTTTGGTCAGTTACTGTCTTCTGATCCCAGTCCTGCCGGCTATTGGCACTGTACATCTCAACCGCAGCCCCAGAGATCGGATTCCCTTGAGCATCCTTCACATAGCCTGAGACCGTAGGCGGAGTCTGATCGGTAACCTTCACCCAAAGGTCATCTTGGTCGGAAATTTCACCACCCGCAGTTGCCGTCAGCCAAATGTGGTAGTTGCCAACAGCATTGGTGCTGAATTGAGTAGCTAGGCTAGTGGGGGAAGAAAGCTGCGGGCTCGCCCCCTCAGGGATGCTGTTTGGATCGATCCGCCAGGCTATGGTGTAGGGCTCATTCGCTGGGCTGATATTCACCTGTCCCTGAAGGGTAATGGGTAGATCTTGCAGGAGAATCACCCTATTTTCTCCGGCATCAACCGTCAGGGTAGATACCCGGATAGTAACCTCTCTTTGAGCCTGCCTGAGCCCATCGCTTACAGTAAGAGAAATCTTGCTATCGCCGGCATCCTGCGGAGCCTTCCAGGTGATCTGGCCTGTCCCCTGCCCGCTCATGATGGCCCCAGCAGTGCAGGACCATACAAATTCAAGAACCCGGCCTTCAGGGTCAGACACTGCCGCCTGAACACCAATCACCTCCCCAGGCAAAACCCTTATCTTGTCAGGAGTCAAAGCGCTAATCACAGGCGCACTGTTTGCCCCGACCACCAACCGCACAATTTGACTGGCTGAGCGAGGATGATCAGGATCGCTATCTTGAACCGTCAATTGGATATCCTGAGAGCCAACATAGTTTGGATCATCAGGAATGGTCCAGTTAATATTGGAACCGCTCCCAATCGAAACTCCCCGGCAGGACCAGCTATAGACAAGAGGATAATCTCCGTCAGGATCCGTAGCCTCAGCCAGGAGTTTGACCGTATCCCCCAAAATACAATGGTTAGGTTCAACCATGATTGTTCGAATCTGCGGCGGCAGATTGGCCCACACGGTCAAGGAAACCCCTTTGGTGACGGATTTTCCTTTCCCATCACCCCTCACATCACTCACAGTTACCCGGACGGTAAATCGAGCAGGCTGATTCGGATCACGGTCGTTAAATAGCCCTGCTGGGATAGTCAGATTCGTATTTTTGCCAGAAGGTGCGGATAATGACCAGACATTATGGTCAAGGACCTGCTGGTTTTGATCCAAGATCTGCCACTGGTAGGTCAGCTTATCTCCATCCGGATCATAGGCTACAACCCCAAAGCTTTTAGTCTGGCCAACTGTGCCGATCACGGGCTTGTCTGGCGATAGGGAGATGATTACCGGAGCTCGATTCTCTACACAATTCACTACCTCGATCGGCAGCCGAACGGTGGCTGTGCCATTTTCTTTTCCATCCGATACCTGCACGGTTAATGAATACTGACCTAGGGCAGGCGCCTTCCAGCTAAAGCAGTTAGGATCAGCGATCAGGGTGGCCGCAGGTGTGCCATTTGGCGTTATGACCTGATAGGTCAGCGGATCGCCGTTAATATCCATAGCCGTAATCTTCAGGGTAATGACCGTTGAGTTGGGGTCCCCGCCCCAGCAGACCCGAAGACCTGGCTGGACATCAACCTTCTGAATCACTGGTCTAAAATTGGGCTTACTCAGCACAACCTGGCCGATATCCTTGGTTACTCCACGATCTGGGGTAGGAAATTCGCGGATTTCCGGTGTATATCCCTCACAGGTAAAGGCTAGCTTTACCTTAATGTTAGCTGGAACAATTAGGGTAAAATTGCCGTTTGAGTCAGTCATTGTCCGGGCCTTGTACTCGCTGATGACCGAAACATAGGGAAGTGGATTGCCTTGGGAGTCAATGACTTGGCCCCTGATTTTGGCTACCCTACTATCTAGAGTAAAGTTAACTTGCTTGCGCTCACCAAAGCCAAGAGGATTAATCTGCTGGCAATCCTCCTCCACCACTGCGGCCGCTGGAATAGCTAGCCGGGCTATGGCCTTAAAACTAGTATTGGCCGGAACCTCAAGCTCATATTCTCCCGTGTTCGGATCAGACAGAGTGTAGGTACCTAGGGTAGTAGAGATCCGGACATTAGGAATCGGCTCACCGGTGGTTTTATCAGCTACCATTCCCCAGATCCAGGCAGGATGAAGCTCAAAGGTTACATTCGGATCACCCTGAAGAGCGCCTGACTCTGACCAGGAGAACGAGCGGCTCTGCTCAAGGTAGCTTCCATTGCTGGCATAGTAGCGATAGAGGATTTTGAGATTACTTGTGCCTCGCTCTGCCGCCACCTCATAGAAGCCTTGGCTGTCATTGCTAGTGGTAAATCCATTGTCAGCCGAGATTTTGACTTCCTTGCCTAAAAGAGGCTTTGTCGCATTATTTTCAATAATTTTTATGAATCCACGCACATACTGGGGTGAAAGATCAAGGGGAATGATGATTTTGCGATCACCACACAAATCTTCACTCCCTACAGCCACATCCTTGGTTACATGATAGTTAATCTGATTGTGAGTATAGGAAACCTTCAATTTTAGGCTGCGATTCGGGTCGCTGATTAAGTGAAAATCTCCATTTGAATCAGTGAACTTTCCAATCCCGGTGTCAATATAGACATAGGCCCCGCGAATCCCCTGATTATTCTGGTTTACCACTCGGCCACATATATCCACCAGGTTAAAATTAATATCCTTTTGCTCACAACCTTCTGACTTTTGACGGCTTACGTAAACAGGATTTGGGTCTTTTATTTCATATCCTCCAAAGCGGGCAGTGATCCTGGACCAGGCCCCCCTTTTGACCGTAACTTGATAATGGCCGCTCTGGTCAGTCATGGCAAAGCTCTGCCCCTGATAATCAATGCCGCTAGCCTCAATCTGAACTCCAGCCAGCGGCTGACCATCCTGCCGCACATCTCCCTCAATGCAGCCGTGGGTCTCCACTGGCCAATCCACGTTCCACCAGCTAAAGTGATTAGCCACAGCCACGGCATACAAAACATCATCCACCAGAATCAGCCTCGATGGTTGGTCCGATCTCTTCCAGATGCCATCATTTGGATCATAGGCATACCAGGGAATAGTGCGCTCGCCCTGATCATATTTTTGTCTATATATCTCCTGAAGGGCGTCGGGAAGGCGAAAGCGAATCTCGACCCCCTCACCCAGGTCAAGATCGGTGATCGGCCTGCCGGATTCATCCACTAGGCTAAATTCTCCCAAAACTACAGATTCAAGCTTTTTCTCCCTTGCGGCCAAAATTCCTTCGGCATTAGGATCGCTAGTGGTAAAATCGCCAGGGAAAGCCTCGATCTCCCTCGTAGGGTCTATTGGGGTCATATTGACATAGACAATCCGATTTTGATTTTCAGTACCGCCGCTATAGCGAGCCTGCTGCTGGCTTAAGTGGCGCCGCATCCGGCCAAGGGCTTCAGCCGGAAAGGTCAGACTCATGGAATTGTCTAAGGTTGAGATCTGCAGCCCGCCATCCCGCAGGCTCCGAGCCCTAGCACGATAGTGGGAGGCGATGATCCCCTGCTCAAGGTCCAGGGCCGCCCGAGCCGCCACAGCCTTGAGGCTGATGAGTATATTCTGACTCTTTTCATGCGAAGAGATCTCGACTATCTCTTGCGTGCTGGCATATCCAGAAGCCTCTACCTCAACAATCAGGGACATGCCGGCAGGCAGTTGGCGGAAGAAAAAGTTTCCATCCGTATCAGTTTGACTCTGGAAAGAAGTGCCCCGAACCCTAACCGTAGCTCCCTGGAGCGGATTTTGGGTATCAAAATCAACTACCCGTCCGGTCAGCTCCCCTTTCCCGTTCGCAGCTGCTGCTTCGGCTAGTTTAAGAGCCTGCCTAAGCTTGCTCTCATCAGGCAGCCATCCGCCAGCAATACGGCTAATTACCCGATCAATGCTGCGGCTATTCGGATCAGCCTGATCGACCTGATAGCTGATCAGGTTGCTGATCCGCCGAACCAGGGCATTGGATCTGCTGAGTCGGGCCAAATCACTTTGGGAAATACTATCAGGAGCATTGGGGTCGATCTCTTTGAGCTTTCCGGCCAGCAAACCGAGGGCATTATCGAGGGTAGCGCCCGATGTTTCGGTCAGATAGTGCCGGAGCAGGGAGGTTATAGGATTGAGGTGAACCTGCAAGGTAGTACCTCCTGCTGCTCCTGTAAGCGGCGCTACCCCATAGAGCCTTCCGCTGAATTCCTCACCAGAAGTGGCTAATCTCCCTCCGCAAGCCCTGGTGTAGATAATCTGAGTGCCGGCATTTACCGTAACCTGAGCCTGATAGGTCCCGCTCGAATTAGTTACTGTCTGGGCAATAGGATGATTGGGATCGGTCAGGTAAAAGGAAACCGTGGCTCCATCAAGGAGCTCATCATAAACCTCTCCGGTCAAGGTATAGGTATAGGTTGTAGTTGCAGGGGGTGTTTGGGATTTTCCCCCTCCACCACCCCCTCCACAGCCAGAGAACAGGAGGGTTATTAAAAAACTCACTGCCAGGCTAACTAGAAGATCTTGTCTCTTTTTCCTCATAAACCAAGACTCCTTCTCATAAAAGTTAAAACTCCTTTTTTCAGGGTTAAATAGGGATAAGAACGTATATAGCCATCGCGAGATAAACCTATAAGAGGCATTATTCCTTAAACGGTCTATCCTCGAGATCTAAGAAGGGAAAAAGCGATTGGTATCGAGGAGGCTTTTTAGACCAACTTTTGGTAATTGAGTGCTTATAGATAAGATGATTATATTTAATTGTATTAAATAAGTCAATCAATTTAATATTTTATATATTATGGTTTAAAATTAGATTATTAAAATAAAAATCAGAGGATGAAAAACTCCCGCGGTGTGAGACTCCCAGTGATATTTCTTTTATCGGCACAAGAAGGGGATAGCTTCAGAAATCAGAAAAAGGATTAGCCAAAGCCTTGGGATTTAACTCTGCAATCAAAGAAGGAAATATGCCGAATTAATAAGCGGTTTAGGGTTTTCTTAATCAAGGGTTTTCTAAATTAGATGAAGATCATAAAAGAAAAGAAGATCTCATTTTTGAGGATGGAGGCTTGATCCATGCTGCTAGATTCACGAATAATTGATAAGATCAAAGAGCGCTTTTCCGCTCTGAAGGAAAGAGTAAGGCTCATCGTCTTTACCCAGGAGTTCGAATGTCAGTTTTGTCAGGAAAACCGCACCCTGAATGAGGAGATCGCTTCTGTCTCCGATAAGATCGATGTAGAAGTGTTTGATTTCCAAAAGAACCGAATTGAAGTAGAACGCTATCGAATCAGCCAGATTCCAGCCACAGTGGTTATGGGAGATAGAGACTACGGCCTTCGGTTTTACGGCATTCCCGGAGGATACGAATTTAACTCTCTCCTGGATACCATTGTCATGGTTTCGCAAAGAGAGTCAGGGCTGTCAGCAGAAAGCAAGCGAAGGATTAAAGGTTGGAATAAACCTACCCGCATTCAGGTTATGGTTACCCTCACCTGCCCTTATTGCCCTCAGGTAGTTAGAACAGCCCATCAATTGGCCTTTGAAAATGAGTTTATTACTGCCGAGATGGTTGATATCACTGAATTTCCTCACCTAGTCAGCAAGTACCAGGTTTACGGCGTGCCCAAAGTGGTGATCAACGAAAAGGTTCAGTTTGAGGGAGCGCTACCAGAGGAGGCCTTTATTGATCGGCTCCTGGAGGTCTGATGGCCTCTATAATACGCCAGGGCTTATCGGTTTTATCTTTTGCCGCTATTATTTTGAGAGCAATTTTCGATAAAATCCCAGGGTCTGACTAGCCACACTCCTCCAGCTAAAATATTTCTCCACCCTTGCCCTGGCCTTCTCCCCCATTAATTTTCTCTCTTGCGGCGAGGACAGGAGCCTGTTGATTGCCTTGGCCAGGTCCTGGGAGAATTTTTCCGCATCCTTTGGCTCGAAGTCGCCCGGGCCGCGAGAGTCAAACGGGACCAGCAATCCTGTCTCTTCATGAACGACTACCTCAGTGATTCCGCCTACGCTAGAGGCGACCACTGGCGTCCCGCAGGCCATAGCTTCCAAGTTGATAATGCCGAACGGCTCATACACCGAGGGACAAACAAACACCGCCGCCTGGCTATAGAGCCTGATCAGATGGTCGGTCGGAACAATCTGCGGTATCCAGATAATCCTATTGCTGGTTTGAGACCTGGCCTCTTCAACTGCCTCTGCCATCTCACGGCCAATCTCTTCAGTGTCAGGAGCACCAGCGCAGAGCACGATCTGAACCCCAGGCTGCAAGTATCTCACTGCCCGCACCAGATGAATTATCCCCTTTTGCCTGGTAATCCGACCTACAAAGAGGATGAATGGCTGATCAGGATCGATCTGGTAATGGGCAAGAGTTGCTGGATCAGGAGTAGGCTTGTACTGATCAGGATCGATCCCGTTAGGGATTACCTGTATCCTATCCCAGGGAACCTGATACAGCTCGTGAACATCCCGCCTCATGGCCTGGGATACGGCGATAATCCCGTCAGCAAGACTATAAGCACTCCGCTCTAGCCAGGTGCTGACCCAATAAGCTGAACCCATCTGCTCCTCTTTCCAGGGCCGATGAGGCTCAAGGGAATGGGTAGTCAGAACCAGCGGAATGGAAAAAAGCTGTTTGATCAGACAGCCAGCAAAGTGAGTATACCAGGTATGGCAGTGAACAAGATCGGCTTCAGGCAAAGAGCCAGCCATGACTATATCTTTCAGCAGGGTATCCATTAGCCTCTTGTGCCGCCTGTCTTGAAGAGGAAAATCAAAAGATGCCCAAACTCCTTCAACGATTAGATTTTCGGCCCGCTCTCTCTGGTCTCCGAAGCACAAGACCCTGACCGTGTGCCTCCTGTCCTCAAGAGCAGCCAGCTCGCGGACAAGATACTGAACATGAACTCCAGCTCCTCCATATATATATGGAGGATATTCATTGGTTAAAATAGCGATCTTCATTAAGTAGTTAATCACCTCCTCACTTTGTTAAGGGGAAAACCTTTTTGAAAAAAGGTTTTCCCCTTAAAACCCCTTTCCTAAAACTTTAACCTACGACGGCCAGCACCCAGCCACAATTGATCGCAAAAGGTCTGGTATTTTCCTGAAATCCTCCTCAAGAGGAGTCCGCATACCCTTGTTGTAGAGGGCAGAGGCTGGATGATAGACAGGAAAAAAGACAATAGATCCAAGACCTGGCACTTCTGCCTGCTGAGGCCGCCCATGCACATTCGATATTTTTAACCCTGGCAGGAAACGGCCCAAGGCATGCCTTCCAAGAAGCACAATCAGCCTGGGACGAACCAATCTTATCTGCTCATCGAGCCACGGTCGGCAAGCCTCGATTTCTTCCGGCAATGGGTCCCGATTTTCTGGAGGGCGACATTTTATCACATTAGTGATATAAACCTCATCCCGCTCAAGACCGATATCGTGCAAGAGTTGATTGAGCAATCTTCCAGCAGCACCAACAAAGGGGCGGCCTGCCAGCTCCTCTTGTCTGCCCGGGGCTTCTCCGATAAACATGATCTGCGCTCTCGGGTTGCCCTCGCCCGCAACCGCTCTTCCGCCACTCAATCGACACCAGTCGCAAGACTTAATCCGCTCAGCCAGCTTATCTATAGGCTTATTATACGGCTTATCAGAAAGATGCATATTTATTTATTCGGTGATTTCTGTAGGCAGCCCTATTTTGGTCGCTCTATTTGCTCTATTTTTTTGTTAGGTGAAATAGTATTCCTTGACTTAACACTCCGATTAGAGTATAATAAGAGTGTACAAACTAAAAACTAATGGTAACTAACTATAAAATTTAACCCATGATAGCCACATGGCGATAATAATATAATAAATTATAATAGTAACAAATTATAATAAAGGAGATTATATCATGGAGATAGAAAAAATCACCATCATCGGTGGCCAGGGCAAAAACGGCCAAAAAGACCTGGTCGAGCAAATAACCCTTTCAATGGGCAACGTGGTGAGTATCGTCGGCCCTACCGGATCGGGAAAGACCACCCTGATCAATGACATCGCTCTTTTCGCTAACTGCAACACCCCCTCACGGCGAAAGATACTCATAAATGACCGCCCCCCTTCAGAAAAATATCTGGAAGATCCATCCACAAATCCAATTGCCCTAATTACCCAACACACCAATTTCCTTTCCGATCTGCCCGTGTACCGCTTTCTCGAAACCCATGTCCGAATACGACAAACCAGCTCATCACCAGCCTCTATCATCCACCAAACCCTGGAATTTGCCAACCTCCTTACCGGAGAGCCGATTATCATGGATAGCGCCATGACCGAACTCTCAGGCGGCCAAACCCGCGCTTTGCTGATAGCCGACGCGGTCATCATTGGAAATTCACCAATCATCCTGCTGGATGAAATAGAAAATGCCGGGATCCACCGAACCAAGGCCCTAGAGCTTCTAAGGCACTACAAAAAAATATTCATCTTCGTTACCCACGATCCTCGAATCACCCTCCTGTCTGACTTTCGAGTGGTCATGAAAGCCGGAGCCATGCAGGAGCTGATCATCACAGGAGATGAAGAGAAGCAGGTTGCCGAGGAAATCAAAAAGCTGGATGATCTCCTGCTTGGCCTAAGGTCTCAGATTCGAGCAGGATGCCGACTTGAAGAACGAGACCTAAAGGAGCAACTGCGGGCCTTAGGGTATATTGCCTGATGCCTGTGCCTGAACCTAATTACACCCTTAGACCTACTTAACTGAAGGAGAAACATAATGAAAGCTATTATCTGTGCCGGTCCTCCGACGAGCGGGAAAACAACCGTCTTAAAGCAGGTAATCAAAAGACTCTTGGCCAGAGGATATAAGCTAGTCTATCTTAAGATTGATGTTCAGTTCGCGGACGAGGATCAGATCTTCACCCTAGAATATGGAATCCCTGCCAGAAAGGTTTATTCAGGGGATTTGTGCCCGGACCACTGCAATGTGGTGGTTCTAGGCGATGCCCTGCGATGGGCTAAACAAACCGGGGCTGAGATGCTCTTTGTGGAAACAGCAGGCCTGTGCCTGCGCTGCTCACCCTACATCGAAAACTCACTAGGTATAGTCATCCTGGAGGCGACCAGCGGCGTAAATCTGCCCAGGAAAATCGGTCCCATGCTGTCGCTGGCCGACATTGCGGTAGTCACCAAAATTGATCTAGTATCTCAGGCCGAGCGGGAGGTATTTAGAGCCAACATCAATGATGCCGCGAATGTGGCTGTGATCGAAACCGATGCCCTGCACGGAATCAATATCGACCATATCGTGAGGAGAATAGAGAAAATGGGGGAAATACAAGAGCCATCCTTTCTGCGGGGAAATCCACCAGTAGGAACCTGTACGATCTGCGTGGGCAAAAAAGATATCGGGAGAGAGGCTCACTTTGGAGTACTGCGGCCTCTTGAGGCGGATATATTTTATCGTGGGGAATAACAAATGGACAATACATATCCTTGGGCGGCCACAAGGCCGCCCTCCCTAAAATTGCATGAGGAGAGAATAACCATGAACAGCACAAGCGAAATAATGGCTAAATTGCCAGGAAAGAATTGCGGTCTGTGTGGACTTAAAAGCTGTGAAGAGTTTTCCGAAATAGTATCAAAAAATCCCCAGGCTATTAAAAGATGCATCTTTGTTGGGGAATCATCCGTGCAGCCTGAGCCGGCAAATGCCCAGGAATATGCTGCTGCTGCCGACACCGAGATCTGCTGGAAGGATAACCTTGGCCGAGAGTATGATTTTATCCTAGATAAGTTTCCACAAGAGCCCGGACCACGAGAGACTATCATCCTGTTTAATCCGGCTAACGTGGAAAAACTTGGCCTCAAAAAGGGTGATATCCTCTATGGACGACCTGGCTGGATTTCCTGCGGATGCCCGGTTAGCCACGTGGGAGTCGTGGTCGAAGAACCTGACTATTTCAACGGCACCGTAGTCTGGTGTGTAGTTGGACCAATGCTGGCCAGAGAAAGAGGCATCAATATCGGCTACTACAATACTACGGCCTATGAAGGTCTGGTACACTCAAGCAAAGTTGAGCTTCAGATCGGCAGGCGGTATTATTTCCAGCCTCGCTACTGCATGCTCCAGTGGCGACACTGCGGGCTGGTCAATAGCCTTGGCAAAACCAAGGATGGGCTGAGGGTACGTATTGAAGGATTATGGATAGGGTAAATGGAGATTGGTTATTATAATTATTTATTATTATAAATAATATATTATATAAATTTATAAATTAAATTATAGAAGATTAATAGGCCGCACCTTTCGCAGATGCTCAACCAGAAAGGTTGCGGCCAGCCCATTAATGAATCCGCTTATCAGACAGCTCATGAGAATAACAGGCAAGAGGCAGAAGATCTCTTTCCGCTTAATAAGAAAGACAAAGACCAATACCATCTGAGTCAGACTGTGGACATAAGCTCCGACAACACTTATGCCAACTAGGCTAAAAAAAGGGAAAAAGAGCCGATACATCAAGCCCATAGCCAGAGTGCTGACTAACCCTCCCGATATGCTCAGCCAAAAGCTTGGCCCCAAGAAGGTGCCAATAAGCAAAGAGCCTACCATACTTCTGAGGAAAGATACCCAAAGCCCATCCCTCAGACCATACAGGGCAATGACCACCATGATGACAATATTGGCCAGCCCCAATCTCAGGTAAGGCACCGGATTGGGTATAGCTGATTCAACAATAAAAAGGATAACAGCCAGACTCGACAGAAGAGAAAGAAGCACAGTCCGGTTGATTTTCTCCCTTCGCTGGCATCTATTTAGGCTATGGGATCTATTTAGGCTATTTGTGCTATTCATGGCTTCAAGATCGCTATTCATATCATAGCGATAATCACTTAATAATCACTATTAATGGCCTCACTCTTCACTATCCACGACCTTAAAACCACTCCCCGATCAGATCAGTTTTCTCTTTATCTATCGAGTTACTCCATCCAGGTGCAGGGAGGACTCATTCTCTTTGCTCTCATCACCCACGATGCGGATCAGGACCTGATTGGGCACACAGCAGATCATTTGCCCCTGCTGCTCGATCCAGCCCGCTTTTGTGCATACCTGATTGGGACAGGGCGATGATAGCATCCTCACCCTTCCTCCCCCAATCTCAACCCTTGATGAGCCCAAGGGGCCAGAGACTGAAATCACCCGCCGGGGAGAATCAAGGCTATATAGGCCAATAATGCCCTGCTCTCCCTGGATAATCACCAGGCCGTTCTTTCCCCGCGCAGGCAAAAAAAAGAACGACCCAAGACTGATCAACATCAAGAGGAGAATCAAGATCCTATCTCCCCAGGTCAATCTGCGGAAAACCTTAATGGCTATCCCTCCAAACCAGCCTTGATCGAAGGCCAGAGGAAACAAATACTTTGCCTTCCCGGTCAATGATCAGACCTTCGATTTGCGGCAGCCGCTCAATCAGGGCCATTCCCTTTTCCGGACCAAGCACAAAAATTCCAGCACTCATGGCATCGGTGGCTGTCTCTGAGACAATGATGCGGAAAACCTTAATGGCTATCCCTCCAAACCAGCCTTGATCGAAGGCCAGAGGAGACAAATGCTTTGCCTTCCCGGTCAATGATCAGGCCTTCGATTTGCGGCAGCCGCTCAATCAGGGCCATTCCCTTTTCCGGACCAAGCACAAAAATTCCAGCACTCATGGCATCGGTGGCTGTCTCTGAGACAATGGTAACGCTCTGGCATCCCCTGGCTGGGTATCCGGTTTTGGGGTCTAGGATGTGATGATAGCGAACGCCACCACGGATGAAAAATCGCTCGTAATCGCCTGAGGTAACAATGGATTTGTTGGTAATCTCCAAAGAGGCTATGACCTGGTCGGGTTTTCGGGGGTGCTGAATGCCGATCCTCCAGAGCTTGTGGCCGGGCTTGTAGCCAAAGAGCCGGATATCACCCCCCGCATTGACAATGCCGGCTTTTATGCCACTCTCTCTAAGCGACTCTACGGCCTTATTGACCGCAAACCCCTTGGCTATTCCTCCAAGGTCGATCATGGCCCCGGGTCTGCCCAGCCCAACGGTCCGGCGCTCCTCATCAAGCTGAATTTGCTGATAGCCGACCAGCGGCAATTTTTGCCGTATGGCAGAAGGATCAGGAAGGGTGCCCTGGCCATCCTCAAAGTGGTAGAGCTCGGTAACGGTCCCGATGGTGATGTCAAAGGCTCCTTCGGTCAGCCTTGAATATTCAAGAGACTTTTTGATCATCTCGAAAAAATCAGCAGAAACGGGGATAGAACCGCGGCCAGCAGCCTGATTAATTCTGCTGGTCAGGCTAGAGGGGATCCTTTTACTGGCCTGATTTTCAATCTCCTGCATGACCTCAAAGGCCCGGCCTATGGCTGACATCGCCTGCTCCTTGTTGGGAGAGACTACGGTTATCGTAACCAGGGTACCCATCAGAAATCTATCTTGGTGATAAATCTGGTCAGATGAGGAAGAGAAAAGACCACAGGATGGGATAAACGATAAAGTCGCCAGCACCACTAGACCTGCAATAAGTAGGCCTGCAATAAAAGAAAGTAGGTATGCTTTTTTCACGATCTATCAATCAGAAATCCCGCTTGATGATATAGTCTGAAAAATCAAACAGAGCCTTGCGGTAGACAGAATCGGCAAATACTGCCAGCCGCTCTTTAGCCCGCTGGACATACCAGGCTGCCCGATCCAGGGTAAATTTATCTGCACCATAACGCTTGATCAGGCTGACAATCCAGGCAAGGTCATCCGGCGACAATATAGGCTGAGACATAATCTGTCGAATCCGCTCTATTTCTTGCAAAGAGGCTACCTGCAAGGTCCTAATCAGTGGAAGCGTGCAGTTTCCTCCCTGTAGATCATTGTTGACCGGCTTGCCGAGCTTCTCCTCACGGGAGATATAATCCAAAAGATCATCCACCAGTTGAAAGGCTATGCCGACATCTGTTCCATAATCATGGAGGGCTTCCACCTGCTCCTTTTGAGCCCCTCCCAAAATAGCCCCAATACGGCAACTTGCAGCCATCAGGCAGGAGGTTTTTTTGGCAATGATCTCAAGATATTCTTCCTCTCGAATCCCAAGGTCTCCGCATTTTTGCAGCTGCAAAATCTCGCCATCAGTTACCGTGGCCGTAGCCTTGGATACCGTTTCCATAATCCTCGTATCGTTATCCTTAACCAGAAGATAAAAGGAGATAGCGTATAGGTAATCTCCGACCAACACAGGCAAATGATTTCCCCACTTTTTATTGGCTGACGGGCTTCCCCGACGCAAAGAGGCATTATCGATCACATCATCGTGCAGCAGCGTGGCTGCATGGATAAATTCGATAATACTGGCCAGATGAACGGCTCGCTCCCTCTGTCCCTGATAGTCTTCTGTCTGCTGAGTTTGATGTCCAGCCACCTGGGCGCTCAACAAAAGTAGAATAGGCCGCACTCTCTTGCCGCCGCTCTGGCATATATAATTTCCAATCTGCGAAATCAGGGGATTGTCCGACTCAAGCAAGCTCTTCAGATGCTGATCGACCTTGGCAAGATCATCGCCGATCAGGGAGGAAATAGTCGATGGTAACATGGCAAACCTTTTGTTTTTATTGGGTTAATAGACAGTCAAAAACAAAGCCACTATACTGTATTTACTCAATCTTTGTCAAGTCAATCTTTGTCAAGTTTTTTCCTGGAGATAATGATAAGCCATCATCCCAGCCAAGGCTCCATCACTGGCCGCGGTAATAATCTGCCGCAGCGGTTTCTGCCGACAATCCCCAGCGGCAAATAGACCAGCCAGACTGCTTGAGAGCCTCTCATCGGTAATGATAAACCCCTTATCATCCAATTTGACTGCCGGAGGCAGCCAAGCGGTATTGGGTTTTGACCCTACATAAATAAATAGACCATCTGTTGGCTGGGTAGTCAGGGAGCGAGAGGTGAGGTCTTGCAAGCTAACGGCCCGAACCTGCGAATCTCCCTTGATCTCCTGAACCACCGAATTCCATAAAAAGTGTATCTTGGGGTTTTGAAAGGCCCGATCTTGAAGAATCTTATCTGCCCGAAGGGCGCTCCGGCGGTGGACAATGGTAACTTTCCTGGCAAATTTAGCCAGAAAGAGTGCTTCCTCCACAGCAGAGTTTCCCCCTCCGACAACCACCACCTCACGATCCCTAAATAGCGGCCCATCGCAGGTAGCACAGTAGGAGACCCCACGACCTGTAAACTCCGCCTCACCCGGAACATTGAGACGAATAGGAGATGCGCCCGTAGCTACGATCACCGTCTGGCTGAGCAAAAGCCCTCCGTTTTCTGGCCCATTTTCGAGCTTATTTTCAAGTTCAGGCTCAAGCTCCCCCTCAAGCCCCCCTTCGAGATAGATCCGAAATTTCCCCTCCTTTGCCTCAAGAGATTTGACCTCCCGGACCACGATCGCCAAATTATATTTTCTGGCCTGCTCTTCCATGTTCTGGATAATTTTTAGCCCGCTGATCGGCTCGGGGAAACCGGGATAATTCTCAATCCGATCAGCAGTTATGGCCTGCCCCCCAAGAAAGCTCTTTTCCAAAAGTAAAGATCGCAGGCCAGCTCTGGCAGCATAGAGGCCAGCGCTCAACCCTGCCGGTCCTCCACCAATAATAATAGTGTCATAAATAGACATTAAGAAAACTCCTTGCTATAATTCGCTCCTTACCAGAAATTAGAATCTCGGCTGAATAAGGCTGACAATCCTTGCCTTATATAATTTGCTCCTTACCCTTGTGGTTTTTCTTTCCCTTGATTTACCTTACCAGAGACTGCCAATATTCTCGATCACAGTTCCAGGAGGATACGGCAGGTGAAAGGCATGGTCAGAAATTCCTGAGTTTAACGAAAACTGCTTATACCTGATTTTAAGATCTACCCTTGAAGGGAGAGAACACTCTATTTGCCTAGGCCAATAATACCCATCCACCATCTGGTAGTCCTCAAACCGGACAGTCAGGAGAGGCTTTTTGTCCGCACTCTTGGTTTCCATCCTTACCATTACCCCCTTTTGCCGATCTACCCAGAGGCGATACCAGGTCTGGTCAGAGTCAGAAAAAAATTCCACACTCCCATCCTGATCAGCTCGGAAGAAGACGCCTCTCAGGGGTGGAAAGGACACGCTGGCCGGAAGATTTCCTGAAAAAATAGCCACTGCTGATTCAGGTTGAAGCTCGAGACCAACTAACCGCTCCAAATTTTGACTCGATGATTCCCCGCAAATCAGTCGCTGCTGAGCCGGCTCATAAAGACAGATCCGATTAGGATCAGCGGCCAAGAAAAAATAAGGAATGTCAGCAAACCCGACTCCCTCGATTCGAATCCGACCAGAGGAGTCAAAGAGAAGATTAGCCGAAAAGCTTTGCCGCTTCCCCTCTCTGCTTATACTTACAGAGACCCTGGCCCGCAAATCCTCAAAGCCGCGGCGGTGCTCAACCAACTGGGCGAGCACCCGCTCAACAGAAAGAGGGGGTTGGACTCGCTTAGTGTACTTCAGCCCGCCGCATCCGCACAACAGGAAGTACAGACAGCCTAAGCACCCCAAGAGCAGCACTCTCTGGCACCTTGGCTGAAGTAAAAAACTCATTTGGCTTCTTTCTTCTTCTCAAGCTCTCGCTGCAAATCTTCCACACACCGCTTGACATTAACATTGTTCGGATCATATTGCAGCGATTTTTTCAAATAGTCAAGAGCCAGAGGCAGGTTGCCCTTCCGATAATACACCTGGCCAAGATGCTCATAGATCACCGGATCATCGGTAATTATCTTGACCGCTTTTTCTAATTCCACCACCGACTCTTCTAATAATCCCTTTTTAAAATAGGCCCAGCCGAGGCTGTCTAAGTAGGCTCCGTTTTGGGGTTCAAATTCAAGCGCCTTTTTGATCTTCGAAACCGCATCTTCAAGATTGATCCCCCGCTCGGCGTACATGTAGCCGATGTAATTGTAAGCTTCCGCCCGCTGCGGGTTCAACTCAATGGTCTTTTCAAACTCACGAATGGAGTCTTCAAATCGGCCAGCCTTCTCGTAAACGGCCCCAAGATAAAAATGCAGGCTATCATTATTAGGCTCAATGGCCAAGGCCTTCGACAGAGAATCAATAGCCTCTTGATACTGCTTGGTCTGATTATAGGTAAGAGCCAGGGTTATATAGAGGTCTACCATTTTGGGCTGAAGCCGAATCGCCTCTTTCAGCACCTCGACCGCCTCGGGCAGACGATTCAATTTCTGATATATATAATTTAGATGAACCCTGGCTTTGATCGACTCGGGGTGAAAGGTCAGAATCTTTTTAAACTGCGAAAGACCAGCCTCATAATTCTCCATCTCTTCATAGGACATGCCAAGATACAGTCGAACATCCTCGTCAGCAGGATTGAATTCCAGATACTTTCCAAAGGCTTCGATCGCTTTCGAATAGTGCTTCTGCTCATAGTAAATGAGCCCGATCTTGACATAATTTTCCATATTATCAGGATCTTTCTGCTGAATGATCTGAAACTGCTTCAGCGCTTCTTCCAACTTGTCCGCCATAATGAACAGCCTGCCAAGCTGATAGCGAAACTCCAAAGCCTCAGGATCCTGATCAATAAGCTGTTGATAAATCTTGGCCGCCGGCTCATACTGTTTCTTATTTTCATAGATAACCGCCAGCTTAATGAGTGCGGATTTAAACTCCGGATTAATCTGGATAGCCTTCTTCAAATAATCAATCGCCGTCTCCACCATGTCAAGTTCAAGATACACCTTGGCCAGATAATAATAGGCAATATAATAGTCAGGGATAACGCTGATGAGCTGCTTGTAAATTTTGATACTTTCTTCATAATTCCCGGCGGTCGAATACACTTGTCCCAGAAACATATAGGCCATAGGATTTTCCCGATCAATGCTGATCGCCTTCCGATAAAGGGATATGGCTTTGTCAATCGTACCCTGTTGAGAATAAATACGAGCCATCCGGAAGATAGCGCCCACGTTATTGGGATCTATGGCTAAAATCTTTTCACAATGCGCTATGGCCTCTTCTATCTTACCCTGCTGATGCAGAAGATTAGCCAGCTCGCTATGAAGAAAGAGAGAGTTTGGATCAGCCTCTGAGGCTTTCGTGTACTCCTCAACCGATTGGTCTATTTTCCCTTCATGGCCAAATAATTCAGCCATCAGAAAGTGATAATAAGCAGCACTCAAACCATCCGACGAACTCGGGGCCCTGCCTCCAGCCAGACACACCCTTGGGCTCAGAAGCCATACTACCACTCCGATAAGTATAAGCAGCCAGCCAACTCTCCCTGGAAACAGGGCTCTTTTATCCATCATCTTTCTGCCTTTCAGTCTTAAATATTGAGCCTTGCGGTTTAAGCTTTAAACATACAAATATACCACTTTATTGAAGATAGTATAACACAATTTTTTTTAAAGTCAATTGAAACGCTTCGGAGCATCATTAACAGAAATCAAAGTCTTACACCAAGCCAAATCAGCTCACCCTGCTAGTATTAAAGATATGCGTAATAATAAAGATACGCGAGCTTGTGCACTACATTAAAGCAATTAGTAAATTGTGCACCACATTGAAGCAGTCGGATTGATCTTAATGGGGGTACTCCCTCACCCCTTACCTTGCGAAGCGGCATTAATAGCCCTGCCTTGTAGTCATCGAATCTATGGCATCAAATTTGCTATTTTACTAATTTATCTTGCATAATCATTGTAATATCATTATAATAATTTTATATTATGTATTGTTATAATTTTATTAATTTATATAAAATATAAATTTTAAAATAAAATAATAAAAAGGCAATAAGTTA
>Ga0078972_1002314_pt1 | contig 63901 bp, 43 predicted proteins | sample YelNatPaOPGAMG01_FD_67568 | JGI IMG/M metagenome (GOLD analysis project Ga0078972, IMG submission 67568) | Hot spring thermophilic microbial communities from Obsidian Pool, Yellowstone National Park, USA - OP-RAMG-01 (SPADES assembly) (version 2) | ecosystem: Environmental > Aquatic > Thermal... | reverse complement strand
TCCGTATATGCCCCCGTTTTCCTGGTGAATTTCCGTGACCCGGAAGATCAACACCCGCAAATCCGATGCCTGCTGCCACAAACCTTTCTGCCCAGTGTTGATACCTCATAATATGTTCTCCAATGCCGTGAACCATTATTATAAATGCTTTAGTACCAGTGCCCGGACTAGTTAAAAAACCTTGCAGCACTGAACCTCCTGAAATCTTTATCTTAAATTCCATTTGCTCACTGTTTCAGGCATAAAATTAATAAAAGTAATCACCCGTAAAAAAATTTATCATGACATTACAGATTTTTTCTAATCCTTGGCATTATACAGGGTTATTTAAAAAAAAATTTAACCTCTTGAGTAATTTATATTAACTAAATGTAAATATCTTATTATCTGATTTTTAAAAGACAATATTATTTAGAATATATTTTGTTTTTTCATATTTATGGATATTAAGATTTTTTTATCTGTATATATTTATTATTTTTGCATCATAAACTTTTAAACTCACAGCCATGTCAACAAAAGAATTCACAAGCAGACTTATAGGACTAAAAAGCAATCTTTACAGATTTGCTATGAGTCTTACATCCGACCGTGATGATGCACTTGATCTTGTTCAGGACACATATCTGAAAGCAATAACAAACAGGGACAAATTTGTTGATTACACCAATCTTAAAGCATGGGTATTCACAATTATGAAGAACACTTTTATAAACAATTACCGCAGGGGTGTAAAGGAGAATACGATTATTGACGGAACGAAAGACCTTTATTTTGTCAATCTTCCTCATGACAAAGGGTTTTCATCTCCTGAGTCAAAATATGCCGAGGAAGAGATTGAAAAGGCAATTGACTCATTAAGCGATGAGTTCAGAATTCCTTTCAGGATGCATATCCAGGGTTATAAATATCAGGAAATTGCTGATAAGCTCAATCTTAAAATCGGCACAGTAAAGAGCAGAATATTTTTTACAAGGCAGAAACTTATAGAAATACTGAAGGATTATAATAACTGACAGATCGTACTAATTTGGTTGCGCTGGTTTAAAAAGACCTGGTGCCTTAATTTTGCCAAATTCCCACTTTGCAAGGGTTAAAATCAAACTATGCATTCAATCCATATAGCAACATTATGGCTATTTTTATGGCTTGTTTTGTATTCATCTACCGGATATTTATAGGGTTGAAGTACATGCATCAAATTTCAGTACAAGTTAAAAAACTAATTGTAATTTTATTGCCGGAATATTAAAAATATGATTCAGAAGGTACTCACAATAAGCACGCACGCAAGGAATGGCCTTTATGATATTACATCCATGGTAACGGGTATTGTAAAGGGAAGCGGGGTGCTCAATGGTATTGTCTCGGTTTATGCAAGGGGTTCGACGGCGGCAATAATGATTCAGGAAAACTGGGACGAATCGGTTCAGACTGATGTTGTTAATCTTCTTAATAAATTGATACCAAAAGGCATATGGGAGCATGACCGGCAGGACAACAACGGGGATGCACATCTTAAGGCTGGCATTGTAGGTCCTTCCGAAACAATTCCGGTGATTGACGGAGAACTGGGTTTGTCAACCTGGCAGAACATTTTCTTTTGTGAATTTGATGGTCCACGCAGCCGCCGTGAAATCGTTGTAACCGTATTAGGAGAGAAATGATTCCCTTAATAATTGATTTACAAGACTATCTGTAACTCCATTTCATTATTATATCAAGATTCCTTCTGAATCTTTCATATCCGGTGCGTATAACGGGTGTATGACCGAAAAGTCTTTCAAATTTTTCGCGTGTCATATTTTTCCAGTCTTCCACTGTCATTTTCATGAACTCTTCAGAAATATTCAATTCATGATGAGCATGTGGTTTTGCATTTTTATTCCACGGGCAAACCTCCTGGCATACATCACACCCGAAAACCCTCTTTCCAAACAGTGGAGCCAGTGCAGCTGGCACGGGGTTCCTGCTCTCAATAGTTATGCCTGAAATACATTTTCTTGCATCAACAGTGCGGTTATCATTTATAGCCTGTGTCGGGCAATGTTCGATGCATTCCCTGCAATCACCGCACCGGTCAGTCTTAATCTGCTTGTCATATTCAAGGGGGATATTCAGCAGGATTATTCCAATAAAAAAGAATGATCCGATGTTTTCGTTTATTACCAGTGAATTTTTCCCCTGCCATCCAAGTCCTGCCCTTACAGCCCAGTGTTTCTCAAGTAAAGCAGATGAATCGCAGCATATTTTCCCTCTTGCAAAGGGTTCCGCTCCTGTAATAAACAACATAAGTTTTTCAAGTTTATCTGCCACCACCCTATGGTAATCATTTCCGTAAGCATATCTTGAAATAACTGGTATATCGTTTCCCTCAGGAATCTTTTCTGTATAATAATTTAATCCTGTTACTATTACTGATTCTGTTCCGGGGAAAAGAATGCGTGGATCCAATCTTTTTTCAACATCGCGGGCTAAATAGGTCATCCCGTCATTCATTCCCCTGCTGCACCAGTCCCTGAAAACCGATTCATATTCTTTAAGTTTTCCGGCACGGGCAATTCCGCAGAGTTCAAATCCCAGCGAGTATGCTTTTTCTTTTATAAGAGCTGAAAGCTTTGCCCTGTTACCGTAGTCCATAACCGGATTATTACATCAAACCCAGTTCAAGTTTTGCTGATTCGCTCATCATGCTTCTGTTCCAGGGAGGGTTGAATGTTACTGTAACTTCACAATCTTTTACGCCCCGGGTACCTGCCACCTTATATCTGACTTCCTCAACAAGTTGTTCTGCAAGAGGGCAATTGGGCGCAGTCAGAGTCATTGTGACATGAGCAATGTGTTCATCGTCAACATCAATTTCATAAATTAGTCCAAGGTCATAAATGTTGACCGGGATTTCAGGGTCATAAACAGATTTCAGAACACCTGCAATTCTTGATTCTATTTCCTGTTTCTCTTTCAGTTCCATTTTTACATTCAAATTTCAGGTTATTTTATTTTGTATTCTGCTGTGAAGGGTTTCCGTCCGGCTGGTTTTTCATTTTATACTCATAAGCCATTGCATAAAGTCGCATCTGTTTTATCATTGCAAGCAGGCCGTTTGCGCGTGTCGGTGAAAGGTTCTGCCTGAGTCCTATTTTATCAATAAAATAGAGTTCGGCATTTTTAATTTCATGTGGTGTGCGGCCTGAAAAAAGTTCAATCAGAAGCGCAACTATACCTTTAGTTATCAATGCATCACTATCGGCCGAAAAAAAGATTTTGCCATTCTTAAATTCAGGGTAAAGCCAAACTTTTGACTGGCAACCTTCAATAAGATATTCGTTTTTTTTGTGTGAGGGTTCCAGCGTCGGAAGCTCTTTGCCTTTCTCGATAAGAAGGCTGTACCTGTCCATCCAGTCGTCAAATGCCGAAAATTCTTCAATTATCCTGTTCTGTGCCTCATTGATGTCCATAACAATTCTTTAAAGAAACAACTCCAGAACTTTCTCAATTCCTTTTGCAAGGATATCAATTTCATCCGTTGTATTATAAAAACACATTGATAATCTGATTGTTCCGTCTATACCGAACCTGTCCATTACAGGCTGGGCACAATGATTACCTGTACGTACAGCTATTCCCAGTTTGTCAAGGATCATCCCCGCATCATAATGATGTATTCCCCTGATAACAAAAGATATTATTGGCATTTTATTAAGGGAATTGCCAATTATATTAACTTCATCAAAAGCTGAAAGTTTTTCAGTAGCATAACTGAGAAGTTTATTTTCCCATGCAGTAATTCCTTCAATGCCTGTACTTTTGAGATAATCAACTGCTTTGCCTAAACCTACTGCTGCGGGGAAATTGGTTGTACCTGCCTCGAACTTAAACGGAAGGTCGTTAAAAACAGTCTTTTCAAAAGTTACGCTTTTTATCATATCGCCTCCTCCCTGGTATGGTGGCATTTCTTCAAGGTATTTTTCTTTTCCGTAGAGCACTCCGATACCTGCAGGTCCGTAAATTTTATGTCCCGAAAAAGCATAAAAGTCACAACCAATGCTCCGCATATCAGCCATTCCATGCTGTATGCCCTGAGCCCCGTCAATAAGAACAGGGATATCATATTTATGTGCTATATCGGTTATTTCCCTGACGGGAACCACAATTCCAAGCGCATTCGACACCTGAGTTACGGCAACAAGTCTGGTTTTACCGGAAATTAATTTAATATATTCATCAAGTATAATTTCTCCGTTGTCATTAACAGGGATAACTTTTAGTTTTGCCCCTTTCCTTTCGCACATCATCTGCCATGGAACGATATTGGAATGATGTTCAAGATGACTGATTATTATTTCATCACCGGGTTTAATGTATTTTTCGCCGAATGAAAAAGCCACAGCATTGATTGAGGCGGTGGTACCTGAGGTAAAAATTATTTCCTCTTTTTTTTCAGCGTTTATAAAGGCTCTTATCTTTTCTCTTGCGTTCTCGTATGCTTCAGAAGCCATATCGCTTAAAGCATGTACTCCCCTGTGCACATTTGCATTATAATTTTTGTACACTTCATCAACTGCATCAATTACGCACTGAGGTTTCTGGGTAGTTGCAGCGTTATCAAAATAAACAAGTTTTTTTCCGTATACCTCTCTTTGCAATAAAGGGAAGTCGTGTCGAATAATATTTATATCTTTCACTTTTCGGGTAATTTTATCCGCATTTTATCGTACAGTAAGTGCATCTTGTAAGTTCCCCTCTGAGTCGCTGAATCACAAGTTCATCCATCCTGTTGCGTAAGGGTTTAACAGGGATATTCTGAATAACTTCATGTGCAAATGCTGACATAAGCATCAGCCTGGCTTCGTTTTTATCAATTCCCCTTGATTGCAGGTAAAACATTTCATCCTCGTTGAGTTGTCCTACTGTTGCCCCATGGGAACATTTCACATCATCGGCATATATTTCCAGCTGTGGCCTTGTGTACATTTTTGCGTCAGCAGCAAGGAGTATGTTGTTGTTTTTCTGGTATGCCGAAGTGCCCTGAGCTCCCTGTGCAACGTATATTCGTCCGTTAAAAGTACCTGTTGACATATCGTCAAGCACTCCCTTATAAAGCTGGTTGCTTGTGCAGCGGGGTGCAAGATGTTCAACATTAACATAGTTGTCAGCATGTTGCCATTTATCGGTAAGATAAAGACCATAGGAATTGCACTCTGCTCCCTGACCCGCCAGATAGTGGGTAGTACTGTTACGAACAAGCCCTCCATGAAGGGTAATATTTCCCGAAGTCACAACTGAATTCCTGTCCTGATAAATGAATGTATTTGTTATTTTAAAAGAACTGTCATGTTCGTTCTGTACCCTTAAAATATTGAAACTCGCATTTTCTCCTGTATATATTTCGGTAACCGTGTTTGTAAGAAACTTATTCAGCGAGAGGGTATGGTCGCAGACAATAAGTGTGAAAGATGAGTTTGCCCCGACGACAATAAGGTTTCTCCGCTGATTAAAAATATCCTTTTCCGAATCAATAATATTTACAATCTGAACTGGTTTACTTGTTTGAACATTCTCTGGCACATAAATAAATAATCCGCCGGATGCCAGGGCAGTATTAAGGTGAATCAGTCCGTCATTTACATTGCTGACGTAACGGTTAAAATGGTATTCAACAACTTGCCTGAATCTCGTTGCCGCCTCATTCAGGGTGCCAATCCATACTCCGGCCGGGAGCTGGATAAATTTATTGCCGTTTTCAGGGTAGAAGCCGTTAAGTAACATAACAGTATAAACATCAAGCTCTTCCACGTCGCATCTGAATTTTGATGCTTTTTCAAAATCGGATTGTCCGGGCACAAAATAACTTTCAAAGTCCTGCCTGAAATAAGTATTAAGGTCGGTATATTTATAAGCTTCATTTTTCCGGGAAGGTAATCCGGTGCTGATAAATTTTTCTATTGCCTTTCCCCTGAAAGAATTGAAGAAAGGGGCAGAAACGGATTCAATCCCTGTAATATTTTCCCGGAAGAGCCTGTGATATTTTTCTGTTAATTCAGTTGAGGTTTCCATTGTTAATCATTTTTTTCCATCTCTCTTCTCACCCACTCATAGCCTTTCTTTTCCAGTTCCATAGCTAGTTCTTTTCCTGAGGTCATTACTATTTTCCCGTCGTAAAGCACATGAACAACATCGGGAATGATATAATCGAGAAGTCTCTGGTAATGGGTAATTACAATTACTGCATTATCCGGCTTATGGAGTTTATTTACTCCATAAGCCACTATTTTCAACGCATCGATATCGAGGCCGGAGTCGGTTTCGTCGAGGATAGCCAGACGGGGTTCAAGCATTGCCATCTGGAGAATTTCATTTTTCTTTTTTTCTCCGCCGGAGAATCCTTCATTTACCGAGCGGTTGTCGAGTTTTGAGTCGATACCTACCATTTCCTTCTTTTCCCGCATGAGTTTAAGAAAATCTGAAGCGGAAAGAGGTTCCATGCCTTTGTGTTTTCGTTGTTCATTAACAGCTGTTTTGAGAAAATTGGTCATACTTACGCCGGGAATTTCCACCGGATACTGAAATCCAAGGAAGATACCTTCTCTTGCCCTTTCTTCGGGTGTCATTTCAAGAAGGTTCCGGCTGCAATATGTAACACTTCCTTCAGTTACACGAACGTAACTCCTACCGGCCAGCACAGAGGCCAGTGTACTTTTACCGGAACCATTAGGCCCCATAATTGCATGAATTTCTCCTTCCCTGACTTCCAGACTGATCCCTCTCAGAATCTCCTTACCCTCAATTGATGCTCTTAAATTTTTAATAATAAGCATAATATTTATAACTAAAAAGTTCAACCAATACTGCCTTCAAGGCTTATCTGCAGAAGTTTCTGAGCTTCTACAGCAAACTCCATAGGCAATTTATTTATTATTTCCCTTGCATATCCATTTACAATCAAACCAACAGCATCTTCGGTTGAAATACCTCTCTGGTTACAGTAGAAAATCTGATCCTCTCCTATTTTTGAGGTTGTAGCTTCATGTTCGACAATTGCAGTTTTATTTTCAACCTCAATATACGGGAAAGTATGTGCTCCACACTTATCACCGAGAAGGAGTGAATCGCAGCGTGAATAATTTCTTGCATCATTTGCATTCTTCAGTATCTTTACAAGACCCCTGTAACTGTTCTGCCCCCTGCCTGCTGAAATTCCTTTGGAAATAATTGTGCTTCTGGTGTTTTTACCGATATGGATCATCTTTGTTCCGGTGTCTGCCTGCTGAAAGTGATTTGTCAGGGCAACAGAGTAAAACTCTCCGGTTGAGTTATCACCTTTAAGGATGCATGATGGATACTTCCATGTTATTGCTGAGCCTGTTTCTACCTGTGTCCATGATATTTTTGAATTTTCTCCCCTGCATATTCCCCTTTTAGTTACAAAATTAAATATGCCTCCCTTTCCTTCATGGTCACCAGGGTACCAGTTCTGCACTGTAGAATATTTCACTTCTGCGTTCTTTTCTGCAATTATTTCGACTATTGCGGCATGAAGCTGATTCTCATCCCTTATTGGGGCGGTACAACCCTCCAGATAGCTTACATAACTGTCCTCATCCGCAATAATAAGTGTCCGCTCAAACTGTCCCGTATTTGCTGAATTTATTCTGAAATAGGTTGAAAGTTCCATCGGACACTTTACACCCCTTGGAATATAACAGAATGATCCGTCGCTGAAAACCGCCGAATTAAGAGCAGCAAAAAAATTGTCGGTATATGGGACAACTGTACCCAGATATTTTTTTACCAGATCAGGATATTCCCTTACTGCTTCACTGAAAGAGCAAAAGATTACACCCAGTTCTGCAAGAGTCTCTTTAAAAGTTGTTTTTACTGAAACACTATCCATTACAGCATCAATTGCAACACCACTGAGTATCTTCTGTTCTTCAAGCGGAATGCCAAGCCTGTCAAAAGTCTTTTTAAGTTCAGGATCTATTTCATCAGGTGAATCTTTCTTTGATTTCTGCACAGGTGCAGCATAATATATTATATCCTGGTAATCAATCTCAGGAATTACCAGATTTGCCCACCGTGGCATCTCCAAAGTCAGCCAGTGACGGTACGATTTAAGTCTGAACTCAAGTAGCCAGCCGGGCTCATTTTTCTTTACCGATATCAGCTTAATAATATCTTCATTAAGCCCTTTGGGTATTTTTTCTGACTCAATGTTTGTATAAAAGCCATACTTATACTGGCCGGCTGTTACTTCGTTAATTATATTATCTTTTTCTTTTTTCTCTGGCATCTATGAAAATTTAAAAAACTGAAACTTCCAGGTTTAATAACAACTTTCAGAAGCTTTTGTTAATTAGAATGAATCTTAATAAACATGCAAAATTAAAAAATATAATAATATGAAGGCAGGAAAAGACCGTTACATGTCTAAATTTCAACAGGTAAAGAAATTGTAAAAAATCATTTTCAGCATTCAGGATAAAAAATAATTTAAAAAAGTCTAATAAAATACCTTATTAAACTAAGAAAAACAGTTTATCTTTGGCGCCTAAAACACTACAACAGTGCTTATATGATTAAGACAGATATTTCAGGTTCTTACAGTTCTGTAAAGAAGATTTTTGCCCTGATTATGTTTCTGATAATTCCTGCCGGTGTTTTTGCAGCATCAGGAAAGGTTCCTTCGGTAGGACCTGTAAGGGTTGAGTTCATTATATTCGGACTTATACTTACCGGAGTTGCCCTGTTTCACAAGCAGACATTCTGGGTTGCTGTTACGGGTCTTACCGTGTTGCTTGCCTTTAAATTTATTTTTGACCCCGGGTTTCATTTCGGTGAGCATTTCTTTGGCCATACTCCCATGAAGGAGCAATTGCTGGATAAAGAACTGCGTGAAGGAGAATGGGGCATAATACTGAATCTGGCAGGTCTTCTATTAGGTTTTGCAATCCTTTCAAAGATATTCGAAGAATCACGTGTACCGGATATACTTCCTAGATATCTTCCCGACGACTGGAAGGGACCGCTTATGTTACTGGCGTTTGTTTTTATTCTTTCAACTTTTCTTGACAATATCGCAGCAGCACTTATTGGCGGTACCATAGCACTGGTTGTCTTTAAAAAGAAGGTACACATAGGATATCTTGCTGCAATTGTGGCTGCCAGTAATGCAGGAGGTGCAGGAAGTGTGGTGGGCGACACAACCACAACCATGATGTGGATTGCAGGAACCAGTGCATTTAACGTATTACATGCTTTTGTAGCTTCAATTTTTGCACTGATATTCTTTGGCTGGTTTGCCTCCCATCAGCAGGACCGGTTTCAGCCTATTCAGAAAGATCCTGTACAAGGTGTGAAAGTTGACTGGATGAAAATTGTGATTGTGGCAATGATTCTTGTAGGGGCAATACTTTCCAATATTCTTTACGACATGCCTGCACTTGGTGTATGGATAGCTATATTGCTGAGTCCAATCTTACGTCCGGTTCCATGGAAAGAGATACCGGGAGCAATTAAAGGAACCGTTTTTCTACTTTGTCTTGTCACTTGCGCTTCGCTTATGCCGGTGGAAGAACTGCCTCCTGCATCATGGAGAACGGCCTTTTCACTGGGCTTTCTCTCATCGGTATTCGATAATATTCCCCTTACAAAATTATGTATTGACCAGGGTCATTACGACTGGGGTATGCTTGCTTATACCGTAGGTTTCGGAGGCTCAATGGTATGGTTCGGTTCATCCGCAGGAGTCGCAATAACCAACAAATTCCCTGAAGGTCGTCATGTGGGGCGATGGTTGAAAAACGGATGGCACGTGGCTGTTGCATATGTAATCGGTTTCTTTGCTCTTTATCTGATTATGGGCTGGGAACCTGCCGACAACCGGAGGCATAAAATTGAAAACTGTCCCGTTCCCGGCTGCCCGTGGGCAACAAAACCATCTGCTGCACAACCTGAAAGTGTATTAAATTATCCTGAATTAGTTCAAAATCAACACTAATTCTTCAGACATTCCACGGCTATATTTCTCCTGAATTCCCGGCGCCGGATTCAAAAACCAGATTGATGACTGACTGTTATCAGTCATCAATTCAGGATATCTATTCACATAAAATTTTCCCCGACTGGTCAAAAATCACTTGACAATTATAGATTTTTTAAATATTTTTAGCGTATTAATTCTTATTATTATGAAAAAGCTTTTATCAGAAATTACAAACGTTGTAATATTTCTCATTTTTATAGGCTTTTCAGTTTATGCCCAGGTACCACAGGGATTTAATTATCAGGCTATAGCAAGGGATGGCGACGGGAATGAGATTCCCAATACCGCACTTCAGATAAGAATCGGCATTCTTACCAGTGTATCTCCGCCTGTTGTGGTTTACGAAGCCGATCATAACGTTACCACAAATGAATTCGGCCTTTTCCAGCTCAGGGTAGGTGACCCTTCTGCCATACCTGTTACAGGAAAATTTGAGGATATTGACTGGACAATTAAGCCGCTTTATCTGAGAACTCAGGTTCGTATTAAAGATGAATGGCAGGAAATGGGTTCCTCACAGCTTCTTTCAGTGCCATATGCAATAATGGCGCAGGGGTTGACAGGCGTGAACAAACTTGCGGTTGACGGTAAAACATCTGATATGGGTGAAGCGATTTTTGCAGTAAAAAACAATAAGGGAGATACTGTTTTTGCGGTTTTTAATGAAGGCGTCAGAATTAATGTCGGCGACGGCACAAAAGGAGTAAAAGGCGGGTTTGCAATAGGGGGGTTTGATGCCAGCAAAGGAGCCTCACAGGAATTGCTGAGAGTTACATCCGACAGTACTAGAATTTACGTGAAAAACGTTCAGGGCAAAGGAGTAAAAGGAGGCTTCGCCATAGGAGGATTTGACGGCAGCAAAGGGAATACCGGCAATTTCCTCGATCTGACACCTGAAAACTACTTTATTGGCCAGGAAGCAGGAAAATATATTACAACAGGAAAGTATAACTCCGTTCTTGGATATAAAGCAGCACACAACCTTACAAGCGGTAATTCAAACACCATCATAGGGCACCTTGCCGACAGTTCGTTAACTACTGGAGGTGACAACATTATTATAGGACAGAAAGCGGGGTTCAGCCTTACTTCGGGCGGAAGCAACACACTTATTGGTTCATTGGCAGGGTATAATCATACAGATCAGGCATTTAACGTAATGATCGGTACTGCATCCGGTTTTCATATCAATGCATCAGGATGGTCAGGTTCGTTCAATACATTTATGGGTATAAATTCAGGTTATCAGATACGCAACAGCAGGGACAATGTATTCATCGGAACAAATGCCGGTTACTGGCTCGATAACGGCCGTGGTAACACCTTTATAGGAATAGATGCAGGCCGCAGCAGAGGAGACCCTCCGTCAGGCACGGAGTGGCCTTACAGATCTGACGTGTATGCCAACTACAATATTTTTATGGGCTACAGGGCAGGATATAATATCACCAACGGAGATAACAACCTTGCAATAGGATATGAAGCAGGATATTCTAATGCTGACGGAAGCGGAAATGTTTTTCTCGGATACCAGGCAGGCAGAAATGAAACTGGAAGCAATAAACTATATGTTGCAAACTCAGCTTCAAATCCCCTAATTTATGGAGATTTCTCTACAAAACAGCTCGGCATAAACACAACAACTCTGACAAAGACTCTTAATGTTGGTGGTGATGCCGATATAAGCGGTACCCTTACAGCAGCAAGCATCACAGCCCAGAGTGTTAACGGGATGAATTCAGGAAGAATTTTCCTTAACGCAAACGGAATTATCGTGAGTATTGTTTCTGAAAATTTTGACCTCGTATGGGATAATAAAGATGGAACGATTTCCATTATGAACAATAATGATAAAAACTCATGTAACTTCTGGGCAAAAAAGATTGAAGGAACAACCATTACAGGCCGCTCAGGTATAGTTCCACCTAAAGACCATGCAAACGTCCTGAGCAGCACAAATACTGATAATAACGGGTTTGAAATTCATTTCGGACGGGCTGATAATACCGGGAAACTCTGCTCGGTATGGCTGCAATACTTTAACGGAGCACTTGTTGGACATTATATAATCTACTGAAATTAAACCCCGCTAATGCGGGGTTTTTTTATGGCATAAAAATTGGTATAAACACTAAAACTTTACGTTTTATATTTTATAATTCTATCAATATGAAAAAGATTTTTTTGTCCTTATTTATAATTTCATGCTTTTTGCCTGCCATGATGGCAGATAATGAGAAGGAATTAACAGCCGTTGTCGGTCATGTTACTGTATATCCCGACAGGGCACGGATTACCAGTGAAGCCATGTTTGATATCCCTGCAGGCAAAACAGTTCTGAAACTCACTGGATTATCTCCATATATTGATGCACAAAGCATTCAGGTAAAAGGCACCGGTGAATATACTATTCTTGCTGTCAACCTGAGAAATAACTATCTGAGCAATCTTGACGATCTGCCTGAGGTCAGGAATATAAAGATGCAGATTGAATCACTGCAGGCAAAGATTGAAGATGAAAAGACAGCCATTTCAACACTCGATGAAAAACTGGCATTTCTGCAGGCTAACAAAGCAGTTATGGTGAAAGAAACATCATTCTCAATTGAACAGTTTAAGACACTGATGGAATTGTATACTTCCAGCATTGACCAGATTAATGTGACAAAACTTAAAAAGAACAGGTTGATTAAGGACTATGAAAAGCAACTTGAAGCACTTCAGATGCAGATAGCTGAACTAAAAAACAAAAGTCAGCTTCCTTCGGGAGAAATTTCAGTTGCTGTAAATGCTGACAGACCTGTTTCAGGTAAGATGATATTTGAATACACTGTCAGCAATGCCGGGTGGTATCCATCTTACGATATCAGAGTTGATGACATTAATAAACCTGTAGTAATCAATTACAAGGCCAATGTTTTCCAGAATACGGGGGTTGACTGGAAAAACGTAAAACTTAGTTTTTCTACTGCCACTCCATGGATCGCGGGCAATTTACCTGTACTAAACCCCTATTTCATTGATTTTTATTATCCTATTGTAAGCAGGACTGCCGGTATGGCGAAAAGCGAAGCCCCGGTGATGATGGAGAACGTGATGATGGCCGACAGAAACACTTTCCTGAAAAAAGAGGCTGAAGCTGCGCCAGTTACAGTTGAGAAAAGAGTTGGCGAAATGAGTGTTACCTTTGATGTGGCAACAGCTTATAAAATACCTGCCGACGGGAAAATCCAGACTATTGAAATTCAGAGAACCTCAAGTCGTGCTGAATATAAATATGTAACCGTTCCCAAACTCTCAAACTATGCCTACCTAACCGGAAATATAACTGATTGGGCAAAGCAGAGCCTCCTTTCAGGTGAGGCAAATCTTTATTTTGAAAACACCTATGTGGGTAAATCGCAGTTGAACGTCAACCAGCTAAGCGATACACTTACGTTGTCACTTGGCACCGATCCGGGCATACTTGTAAAAAGGGAAAAGAGAAAGGATTTTACATCTAGGAAAGTTATAGGAGCAAACAAAACTGACACTTATTCTTTCCTGATAACAATACGCAATAACAAAACCAATCAGGTCAGAATAACAGTAAATGACCAGATACCGGTTTCATCGAACAATCAAATAACGGTTGAGGTTTCTGAACTATCGGGTGGAAAACACAACAATGAGACGGGGCTGGTGCAATGGGATCTTGACTTAAAGCCGGGTGAAACCAAAGAACTGATACTGACATATTCGGTAAGGTATCCAAAAAATCAGAATGTAATACTTGAATAATTTCCCTGAACCAATGAATGATGATAAAAATTCAATTGACAGGCTGGGCAAGTACGGCCTGATTGAATATCTTACGCAGAATGCGGAGGCTTTAAATAAATCAACGTTAAGCAAAATCGGAGACGATTCGGCAATAATTGATTCCGGTGGTTCACTTACTCTTGTTTCCACCGATCTTATGATGGAAGGGATACATTTTAATCTGGTTTATTCACCGCTCAAACATCTTGGTTACAAAACTGTTATAAGGGGTATTTCAGATATTTATGCCATGAATGGTACTCCGGGGCAGATTTTTGTGGGGTTAGGGATAAGTTCAAGATTTGATACCGTAGACCTTGAAGAATTTTATGAAGGCATCTATCTGGCCTGTAAGAAATATGGTGTTGATCTTGCAGGCGGTGATACTACAACCTCTCTTACAGGTTTGACTGTCTCGGTCACAGCGGTGGGTATTGCTGAGCGCGGGAAAGTTGTCAGAAGGTCGGGTGCAAAACCAAACGATCTGATATGTGTGACGGGTAATCTGGGTGCGGCATATATGGGGCTGCAGGTTCTTGAAAGGGAGCGCCGGCTCTTTTCAAAGGATCCTGATTTCAAACCTGTTCTTTCAGGTTATGAGTATCTTATCGGAAGACAGCTCAAACCTGAAATTCCGGTGAAGGTGCTTCAGGAAATAAACAGCAGGGGGATTTCTCCTGCTTCAATGATTGATATTTCTGAAGGGCTGGCTTCCGACCTGCTTCAATTATGTAAATTTTCAGATACAGGATGCAGAATTTTCAGAGATAAAATCCCTCTTGATTATGATACTGTTCGGCTTGCTGAAGAGCTTATGATTGATCCGCTAATTGCAGCCCTGAACGGAGGTGAGGATTATGAAATCCTTTTTACAGTGCCTCTTGATCAATATGAAAAGGTTTTACAGGTAAAAGGGATAAGCATTATAGGTCACATGACCGGTAAAGAGCAGGGCAGATATCTTGTAACAGAACAGGGTCAGGAAATAGAGCTGATAGCACAGGGCTGGCGGAAAGAAACAATGGAAGAATGAAACATACCGGAATTGTATCAATCTGATTTACCGGTTATTTATCTGATAATAATCTCGGCCCCCTAATTATTCCACGTTCTGAAGTCCGGAAAAATTCAAGAATGTAATCTCTGTCGGGTGAGGGTTTGAAATTTTTCTCAACATATTCAAGAGCCTGGGAGGTATTCATTCCGTTCTGATAAATGGCCCTGTAAATATTGTGGATTTCATCAATTCTCTCTTTTGTGAAGCCTCTTCTTGTGAGGCCGACAACATTTATGCCCATGTATGCAAGTGGTTCCCTGTCGGCTTTGACAAAAGGAGGCACATCAATTCTCACCTTGCCGCCGCCGCCTATAATAACATGGCCTCCTATTCTTGTAAACTGGTGAACAAGTGTTCCTCCGCTTATTATTGCCCAGTCATCTACCTTAACCTCACCAGCAAGCCCTGCAGCATTGCCAAGGATACAGTTATTACCTATCTGGCAATCGTGCCCGATATGTGCACAGGCCATAACAAGGCAGTTATCTCCAACAACTGTTCTGCCTACTGCAGCTGTGCCCCTGTTAATTGTTGCCCCTTCCCTTACTGTTGTGTTATCTCCTATTTCTGCTGTTGTTTCTTCACCCCTGAATTTAAGATCCTGTGGTATGCCCGATACAACTGCACCCGGAAAGATTCTGCAGTTCCTTCCTATGCGTGCTCCATCCATCACTACACCGTGTGGGCCAATCCATGTACCATCTCCAATTATAACATTACCGGCTATATAAGCAAAAGGCTCAACAGTTACATTTTCACCAAGTCTTGCATCAGGATGAACAAAAGCTAATTTTGATATCATCACAATTTTATTTATTTTTAATTATTTGTGCTATCATTTCTCCTTCCACAACAATTGTGTTGCCGACGTAGGCCTGACCATACATTGATACAATTCCTCTTCTTATTGGTTCGGTCAGTTCCATTCTGATTACCAGTGTATCACCCGGAACTACTTTGTGTTTGAATTTAAGTTTATCAATTTTAAGAAAATATGTGGAGTATTTTGCAGGGTCGTCAACTTCGTTGAGTACCAGGATTCCGCCTGTCTGAGCAAGGGCTTCAATCATGAGAACACCGGGCATGACAGGTTCATCGGGGAAATGTCCCTGGAAAAAAGCCTCATTTCCGGTCACATTTTTTACTCCAACAACCTGATTTTTATCAACATATATTATTTTGTCAACCAGCAGGAAAGGATATCTGTGAGGGAGTATTTTCTTAATCTGGTCAAAACTGTAAACAGGTGGGATTGTAGGATCATAAACAGGAATATCCTTTTTCGACATAGCTTTCTTTATCTCCTGTCTGATAATTTTGGCCAGCCTGGTATTGGCATAATGGCCCGGGCGTGTTGCTACAACTTTCCCTTTTATCGGTTGACCTACAAGTGCAAGGTCACCGAGAAGATCGAGCAGTTTATGTCGGGCTGGTTCATTGGGGAATCTCAGCTCGGTATTGTTAAGTATTCCTGCCTTATGGCTGTTAATACCGGGCCGGTTAAAAAGCCTTGCAATCCGGTCTATTTCTTCCTGCGGGACTTCCTTCTCCATGATTACAATAGCATTATCGAGGTCACCTCCCTTTATCAGCCCTGCATTATAAAGAGGTTCAAGTTCATGAAAGAATACAAATGTTCTGCAGATACTGATCTCTTTTTCAAAATTGTCGATTGAATCGAGTATTGCATACTGGTTTCCAAGTATCCTCGAATTATAGTCAATGAGAACATTAATACTCAGATGATCGTCGGGGTAAACGATAAGGTCAACCCCATGTTCCTCGTCGGAAAAGGCTATTTTTTGTTTTACGGTAAAATAGTTTCTTTCTTCTTTCAGTTCAACAATACCTGCCTCTTTTATGGCTTCAACAAATTTCTGTGACGATCCGCCCATTATAGGGGCTTCCGGGCCGTTGAGTTCAATAAGTGCATTGTCAACACGCATACCATGAAACGCAGCAAGAATATGTTCAATAGTTGCTACCGAGGCCCCGCTTTGAGAAAGTGTGGTACCTCTTGATGCCTCTGTCACATGTTCGGCAAGTGCATCAATCACCGGCTTGCCGGGAAGGTCTGTCCTGCAGAATTTATAACCATGGTTTGCAGGAGCAGGTTTAAATGTAACTGTTACATTTATTCCGGTATGAAGCCCTTTCCCCGTAAGACTAATTTCCCTTGCAAGTGTTTTTTGTTTTTCCGACATCAGTTAACAAATTAATATCAGCTACAAAAAAAGCAAAAATTTTCCGAACAAAGTATTAAAAACTATCTTAACCCTTTTTAAACTAACAGTTTTATGCAAATAACAAAAACATTAACCCTTTCTGAGATGTTCAATCTCTTTCTTCAGCGATTCCACAAGTGCATTAATCTCACTTAATTTCTTAAACAATAAATAGGATTTCAGATAATGTTTATGTTCAAAAGAAGGAGAACCCATTATGGTAATGTTTTCTTCCCTTATGTCTCCGATAATTCCCGACTGGGCACAGGCTTTTGTGCCGTTCGCAATTTTTAGGTGCCCGGCTATTCCGACCTGACCTCCAAGCATACAGTTCCTGCCTATCTTGGTTGAGCCTGCAATACCTGTCTGACCAGCCATTACAGTATTTTCACCTACCTCAACATTATGACCTATCTGTACAAGGTTATCTATTTTCACCCCTTTTCTGATGACAGTGGAACCCATTGTTGCCCGGTCAATGGCAACATTTGCACCGATTTCAACATTATCTTCAATTACGACATTCCCGATCTGTGGTATCTTCTTATACTGGTTATCTGCCTGGGGTGCAAATCCGAAGCCATCACTTCCTATTACCGTACCTGCATGAATTATGCATGAATTACCAATAATACACTCATGGTAAATTTTCACACCAGGGTAAATAATACAATTTTTACCTAGTGAAGTTTTTTCACCGATATAAACCTGGGGATAAATCTGGCATCCGTCGCTGATTATACAACCGCTCCCGATATAGGTAAAGGCTCCGATATAAACATTTTCTCCAATTCTTGCATCTGGTTCAATTACTGCAGTTGGGTGGATACCCTTTTTTGTCGGTTTTGATTGTGCAACAAGCGCAAGAAGGGAAGCAAATGCTTCATATGCATTGTCTACCTTAATAAGTGTTGCCTTCACAGGAGCAGAAGGCACAAAATCTTTATTGACCAGTACAATGGACGATCTGGTTGTATAGATATAAGGTTCATATTTTGGATTGGCAAGAAATGAGAGAGATCCCTCATGTCCTTCCTCAATCTTTGCAACCGTATTTACTCTAACTTCAGGGTTTCCTTCAATTTCGCCTTTAAGAAATTCTGCAATTTTTGATGCTGTAAATTCCATATTAGAAATATTTAAAATTTTATCTGCATTCTTTTGGATAGCACAGAAAATATTTTACAATCCGTTCAGAAAGGAACCGGTGGTCGAACATGTCCGATACTTCCTCTATTTTTGCGGTTCTGCCTGATTTTAAAAGTACTTTCACTTCAGGTGCACCATCAGGAGCATAAGCCAGATTGGAAACCATTCCTGAAAAAACATAATAATTTTCCATTCCCTGCCTAATATCGAGTATTTTGATTGCACGGGTCTTCATGTTTATAGTTTTAGTTTCAGGAAAAGGTTCATTCTGCAGTTCTATTGCAAATAGATTGCGGCGCAAAAGCCGGCTTGCAAGGTCAGAGAGAACCTTATCGTGATGGTCGGCCCAGTATTTTGCCGAGACTAAAATATCGCTGTCGTCAAGGCGCGTAAAATTGGCAGCTACAACTCCCGGCGGGAAATTGCCATTACCCTCAACTTCATTTTTTCCAATACCGTTATAAAGGAAAAAACCAAGTGCCGGAGTGGAATAAAGGTTTTCACCACCGGTGGCAAGTTCTTTGGCTCTTTTAAGCATTTTAACCATAAGGCTTTCAGACGACAAAACAGTTTTATGCATATACACCTGCCAGTACATGAGCCTGCGGGCAATTATGAGTTTTTCAAGCGAATAGATGCCCTTTTCCTCTATTGCAAGTTCATCATCGGCAACATTTAGCATTCTGATTATCCTGTCGGAACCCACCGACCCTTCGATCACACCTGTATAAAAACTGTCACGTCTTAAATAATCAAGCCTGTCCATATCAGCCTGTCCTGCAATGAGCTCATGAAAGAACTTTCTCCTGTAACGGCCTGTAAAAATATCAATTGCCAGTGACAGTTTTCCCCCGAATTCTTTATTTAGTTTCTTCATCAGGAGCAATGAAAGGTCTTCATGAGTTATTCCGGTTGTAAGTGCCTCCTCAAGAGCATGAGAAAAAGGGCCATGGCCTGTATCGTGCAGCAATATAGCTAAAAGTGCAGCCTCTTCTTCCTCGTCACTTATCTTCACCCCCTTGCTCTTTAGTGTCTGAAGAGCCATATCCATCAGGTGCAATGCTCCCAGACAATGCTGAAACCTGCTATGGGTGGCCCCGGGATATACATAGCTCGTAAGTCCAAGCTGCTTGATATTTCTAAGCCTCTGAATCCATGGATGCTGTATCAGGTCAAATATGAACTCGCCTGGGATATTTATGAATCCATAAACCGGATCATTTATAATTTTTCTCTTATTTGTAAGATAAGTCACCTGAACTATTTTAACCACACAAAAATAGGAATTACTTTTATAATTTTCAGATTTACGGTGCTAAAGAAAAATGAATGTACTGACTTTAAAACATTAATAATTTTTCATAATAACACATTATAAATTTTTATGTAACAGTTGGAATATTTCAAGTCTTTAATTGGTCTAATGTTAAAATGTATATTTCCATTTTTTATGAGAATTGAGATTCGTAACCTGAATAAAATTTATCCTAACGGGACACATGCCTTAAAGAATATAAGCCTTGACATCAGTTCAGGAATGTTTGGTCTTTTAGGTCCGAACGGTGCAGGGAAATCAACTCTTATGAGAATCCTTGTGACTCTTATAAAGCCAACATCAGGTGTTGTTCTGATTGATGGAAAAGATATACAGAATCACAGGAAAGAAGTAAGGAGTATCCTTGGATATCTGCCGCAGGATTTCAGGTTTTTTACTTCTTTAAAAACGTGGGAGTTTCTTGATTATTCAGCATCACTTGCAGGAATGAAGAACAGGAAGGAGAGGCTGAAGGAAGTTGACCGTATGCTTGACCAGGTTGGTTTGCTTGAAGTTCGTGACCGAAATGCCAACCGCCTATCGGGAGGGATGAAAAGGCGGCTTGGAATAGCTCAGGCACTGATAGGAAACCCCAGGCTTATTATTGTTGATGAACCTACTACAGGCCTCGATCCTGATGAAAGGATAAAATTCCGGAATATTCTTTCAACTCTTAGCCAGGAAGATGTTACAATAATACTCTCAACCCATATTGTCGGAGATATCTCCTCAACCTGCCAGAATATGGCCCTGTTAAATAAGGGTGAAGTTGTTTTTGCAGGCCGGCCTGAAGACCTGGTAAAAGAAGCACGGGGGCATGTATTCCGCCTCAACCTTACACCTTACGAATATGAAAAGGCAAAAGAAAACTATAATATCATTTCAACTATCCCTGTTGAAACGGGCTGGGAAATACAGATTGTCTCAGAGACTCCTCCCGACGGTAATGCAGTGGAAACTGAGCCTAATATCGAACACGCATACGTGTATTATATGGAACATAAAGTACATGCCGATTTAAATGTTTAACCAAAAAATCTGTTAGCATGGCTTTTATTCACAATATCTTAACAGTTGCCCATTACGAGGCGAAAACCCTCAGAAGAACATGGTTTTTCAGATTATTCTCAATCGGGGCTCTGATCATTTTTACCCTGTTGAATATAGGTCTCTTTTCACCAGTAGGAAGCGAATCGTGGGAACTTGTATCTATTCCCTCCTCACTGCCACTTATAAATCTCTACCTTCTGAACATAGGTCAGGCTATTGTTGTGATTTTTCTTGCCTCCGATTTTCTTAAACGTGATAAAAAACTTGATACCGTTGAAGTACTCTACACAAGATCTATGTCAAATTTTGAGTATGTCACCGGCAAAACACTCGGTATCCTGAAACTTTTCCTTTCTCTAAATCTTATTATTCTGGGCATAGGTCTGATAATCAATATTATCTCAAAAACAATGGAAGTTGATATACTTTCATATTTTGAATATCTGCTGATTATTTCCCTACCCACCCTTCTATTCAGTCTCGGACTGGCATTTATTGTTATGCTTTCAATAGGGAATCAGGCAATAACCTTTTTTATTCTCCTTGGTTATGCTGCTCTCAATATGTTTTACCTCTGGGACAGGGGAGGCCTTGTGTTCGATTATATGGCCTTTGGACTGCCAGCTTTCAAATCAGAAATTATAGGGTTCGATAATCTGCCTTTTATACTGAACCAGCGGCTTATTTATTTCTGCTCCGGCTTTGCCCTCGTAATGGCAACCACCCTGATGTTTAAAAGATTACCCCAGTCAAAACTGCAGAGGCAAGTTGCTGCTGTTCTTTTCATCATAACAACTGCCGGTGCCGGAGTTTCATTGTATAACACACTTAAAACTCATTTCGACAGTAAAAGTTTAAAAAACGAGGTAATCAGTATCAACAGGCAATTTGAATCAAAAAGATTTCCATCAACTGTTTCTTCAAATATAGAACTTGTTCATAAAGGAAAAACAATTGACGTTGTTGCTGAATTAAAAATACTTAACGACAATGATTCACCACTTAAAGAATACCTGTTTTCACTTAATCCCGGTCTTACTGTTTCAAAGGTCATTTCAGCAGGCAAGGAATTAAAATTTAAATCAACCGGGCACATTATAGAAATTGACCCTGAAAGAGAGCTTGCTCCCGGGGCCTTTGACAGTGTAACTGTGATTTACTCAGGAACCATTCTCGAATCATTCTGCTATCCGAATTACAGCGATAACATAAAGGAAAATAGATACAGAATTGCAATGGTGAATGTGAATAAACGTCAGGCATTCATAAAAAACAATTATGTTTTACTTACTCCTGAAGCTCACTGGTATCCAGTATCAGGACTAAATTACTATCCGTCAAATCCTGCCCGTATAAAGGTTGATTTCACGAGGTTTATTCTCAGAGCCCGCAGTAAGAATAACCTTCAGGTTGTTTCACAGGGATGGCCTAAGGAATCGGGTGGATTTTACAGTTATTCTCCGGATTTTCCGCTTGCAGGATTGACTGTGGCAATGGGTAATTATGTGGCAGACAGAATAACGGTTGATTCGGTTGATTTCATTTCATGGCATTATCCAGGGAATGATTATTACAAAAGAGATTTTGAAGAGCTTAAAGATACACTGTCTCAGCTTATTTCAGGATTTATGAAGGATATTGAGTCAGGTTTTGGTACACCGTATCCTTTTAAAACTTTAAGTCTGGTTGAGGCACCGGTCCAATTTTACTCATATCCCAAAAAGAATACACAGACGAGGGCTGAAGTTCAGCCCTCAATGGTTATTCTTCCCGAAAAATTATCCACACTTCAGCAGGCCGGATTCTCAAAACGTTTTGCAAGGATGAAGCGGCAGATGGCACGTAATAATCAAATAATTACCGATAAAGAACTTAAAGTCAGATTTTTTAATGCCTTCGTTCGCAATACTTTTTTAAGCGGACAGAATTTCCGTATGGTGAATAGAGCGTTTTTAAACGAACCTGCAAGATATTTGCTCGGACCCAGTTTTTATTTCTTCAGAAATAATTTTTACTCGGATGAATATCCTGTAATAAATGCTGTTTTTGAGTCGCATCTTCAGAAATTAAATGAACCTGCCCGTCCAGATGGTGCAATGTTTATGTCGGGTAATCTTTCTGATAATGACAAAGCCAATCTTATCCTGAAGGATATCAGTTTCAGGGATTTGCTTGCAAAGAACCCGGGAAGTGACACACTGAGTGCCGTACTGACATTAAAGGGAGATTATCTTTTTAATCTTCTTCGTTCAAAGGCAGGTATTACGGAGTTTAATGACTGGTTTAAAAAGTACATAAGCGACAACAGATATAAAAGGGTCAATATACTGAAGCTTAATGAGGATATAAAGGAAAGATTCGGGTTTGAGTTTTATCCTTACCTGGATGAATGGTTTAACGGCAAAGGTCAACCGGGGTTTCTGTTTACCGGCATTGAAGCAAGCCAGATTGTTATTGACCAGCGTACAAGATATCAGGTGACGTTTATTGCGAGTAATCCCGAGGCTGCCGGAGGGCTTTTTAATGTCGCATTCCGTACAGGTGGAGGTTTTGGTGGCAGGGGTGGCCGGATGGCATCTTTTAATATATTTATGCAGACCGGTCGTGGAGGTGCAGGTGGCGGAGGGAGGATGATGCAGATGGCACTGCAGGGCCGTGGCCTTGAAAGTGCTGACATATCCAAAATCATTTATCTCGGTCCCTCCCAGGCAAAAAAAATCGGTATAGTACTTGACAATCAGCCAAGAGCAATGCAAATAAATACATTATATTCTAAAAATATCCCTGGTGAAATTTCTTTTACCATTGAAGAAATAAAAAAGAGCTCAATAAAAGATAAGCCTTTTGATGGGGAAGAGTCTCTCCCTGTAATCCCGCCTTTTACGGAACCACAGGAAATAATAGTGGATAATGAGGATCAGGGCTTTTACAGAAGTTCAGGTTCCGAACTAAATCCATTAAAAAGGATTTTAGGGGTAAAATTAAAGAATCAGGAGACCTATAAAACTGTCAATCTTTTTCTTGCGCCTGAATACTGGCAGCCGGTAGTACAGAATACTTTTTACGGCAAATATGTAAGGTCGTCGGTATACACACGTGCTGGTACCGGTGACAGGTATATTACATGGAAGGGTATAATTAAGGAACCAGGGTATTACGACGTGTACACATATATAGGTAAAGCCGGAGAACGGATTATGATAAGGGGTGCCGGCGGTCCGGGTGTAAGGCCGACAGGAAGCCCGGGTGGCGGACCACTACTGGCAGGCGACCTACAGCAAACCGGACCAGGCGGTAAAAGAGGTCAACGCACAAAACCACCTTACAAAGACTTCCACTTCAAAGTATATCATGACGACGGAATGGAAGAAATTGTTATTGACTACCAAACCGCCGATCCCGGCTGGAATAAACTGGGAACTTACTACCTGTCACCTGATACTGCAAAAATTGAACTTACCAACAAATCAGAAGGCAGGGTCGTAATAGGCGACGCAGTAAAATGGGTAATAAAACAATAATCAGCAAAATTAAGAACATTCCAAGACGTCTCAATATATGAAAACAAAACAAGGATCAATCTTAATCAGAATCTTAACAGCAGCATTTCTGTTCATTACCATCGCCCTGCCGTCCAGAGGACAGAAAGGTCTTACATTGCCGGACGCAATGAGCATTGCTGAGTCAAACAGCCCTTCAATAAAAAAAACCAAACTGAGTCTGATAAAAAGCCAGGAAAACCTCAATGCCGAGAATGCCGCATTAAAATCACATTTTTCCCTCACAATAAATCCTATAGGATATACTCAGACAAGGGAATTCAACGATCTTATCTCCAAATGGAATACCAGGAACACCACAGAAAGTTATGGTGTTTTCACTGTATCCCAGCCTATACTTTTAACTGATGCAAAGGTTTCGCTTGTCAACAGATTTGGCTATAAGGACTCGTACAGCGAATTTACAAAAACCACGACAAAAGGCTTCAGCAACAATCTGTCAATAAATCTTGACCAACCTCTTTTTACATATAACCGCACAAAACTTCAGATTAAGCAGCTTCAACTTGCCCTTGAAAATGCCCAGCTTAATTATGCACTCCAGCTTCTGTCACTCGAACGGCAGGTTGCTCAGGCTTACTACGCCGTTTACCAGCAGCAGCAAAGTATGGAAATAGCAAAGCAGGCTTACGAAAATATGAAACAGAGTTATGAAATTTCAAGGAATAAAGTCGAGGCAGGCCTTTCAGCCCAGGATGAACTTTATCAGGCAGAACTGAACCTGGCAACAACAAAATCGGACTACGAAAATAAACAGGTATTACTCGAAAATGCAAAGGACGACTTCAAGGTGCTCATAGGAATGAGCCTGTATGACGATTTTCTAGTTCTGCCTGATATTTCTGTTGACACAATTCCGGTAGACATTGCATTTGCCATAGATCATGGACTTAAAAACAGGATGGAGCTGAGACAGAGAGAGATAACTCTTGAAAACTCACAGTTTGAACTAATCCAGACAAAAGCTTTGAACGAATTTAAAGGAAGCCTGGGCCTTTCGGTAGGATTGTTCGGTGATAACGAAAAATTTAAAGATGTTTACTCAAATCCTACAGATAATGAATCTGTAGCATTGTCATTTACCATACCTGTATGGGACTGGGGAGAGAAAAAGTCACGTATTAAAGCTACCGAAGCATCTATTGAAACTTCAAAAATATCCATTCAGGAAGAAGAAAATGACATTATTCTGGGTATCAGAAAAGTATACAGAAACCTTCAAAATCTTCAGAACCAGATTGAAATAGCCCGGAAATCAGCTACAAATGCAAAACTTACTTATGAACTGAACCTCGAAAAATATAAAAACGGAGATCTGACAGGAATGGACCTTAATATTTATCAGAATCAGCTCTCAGAAAGACAACTTGCATATACAAATGCACTGATTTCATATAAACTTGAGCTTCTCAATCTCAAGATACAGACTCTCTACGACTTTGAAAAGAAGCAGCCGGTTATTCCGGTATTACAAGTGAATTATTAAAAATTAACATCTATAATATATGAAAAAGACAATTTTAATCGCAACAGTAATAACGGTTTTGTCCTTTACCGGATGCAGGAATCAGGAACAAAGTCTGTCGGCAGATGTAGAAATTCCGGTTTCAGTTGAGGATCTGAAGCTTAAATCAATTGAGGAGTATGTAAGCACCACCGGGACGGTTTATCCAAGAGGTGAAATCATCTTAAAGGCAAAAATTTCAGCCACCTATTTTCTTGAAAAGAACCCGCAGACAGGAAGACCCTGGCAACTGGGTGACCGTGTAAAAGCAGGCTCGCTGATTGCAAGGCTTGAAGACAGGGAGTTTGTTCTTTCAATCAAACTTGAAACAAATGAATTAAATCTTGAACTTACTGAGAGTGAATTAAAAAAGCAGGAATCACTTTACGAAAAAGGTGGTGTTACGCTGAAAGATCTCAAGACAGCAAGTATTAATTATGAAAATGCAAAAATTGCTTTAGAGAATGCAAGACTTCAGCTTGAAAAAACCCGAATTGTGGCACCGATTGACGGTGTGATTGTTGAACTCCCTTATTATACCCAGGGAACTCAGATTGAAACTGGTTCAACCATAGTAAAAATTATGGATTATCAAACCATGTACATGAATGTCCAGATTCCTGAAAAATACATGGGTACTATCAAACCTGAACAATCTGTCAAACTTACCAATTATACTATTCCGCACGACACTCTGCCGGGGAAAATATCACAACTTTCCCCAGCGATTAATGCAGATACAAGAACATTTCAGGGAGTAATCCTGGTAAATAACCCCAACTTACTTCTGAAGCCGGGAATGTTCGTCAAGGCTGATATTGTCGTAAACCGGAGGGATTCTGTAATAGTAATACCCAAGTCAATCATTCTTTCACGCCAGCGTGGCAAAACTGTATTTGTGGTTGACAGAGGTCTTGCTATGGAAAGAATAATTGAAACAGGACTTGAAAATGTTAACGAAGCAGAAGTCAGAAGAGGACTCTCAAAAAATGAAAGACTGGTAATCAGCGGTTTTGAAACCTTAAGCAACAGGTCAAAAGTTAAAATTGTGAAATAATTGCCATGAACAATATCGCCCGTTTCGCGGTAAAATATCCTATAACAGTATTAATGCTGGTACTTGGCATTGTGCTGCTTGGATTTATTTCTTTCGGCAAGCTGGGTACAGACCTTTTCCCCAACTTAAACAATCCCAGAATATATATTGAAATAAAAGCCGGAGAAAAACCACCTGAAGAAATCGAAAAAAATTACGTTGAACAGATTGAGTCCCTTGCCATGCGGCAGAATGGAGTAATCCAGGTTTCTTCCTCATCCAGAGTCGGAAAAGCTACAATTACAGTTGAATATGATTGGAAAAAAGATATGGATGAAGCTTTCCTCGACCTTCAGAAAGAAATGAACTCATTTGCTCAGAATTCTGATATCGAAAATTTTACGATGTCACAATACGATCCAAATTCTGCTCCTGTAATGGTTGTCGGGTTAAGAAATGAGCGTATTAGCAATATGGACGAACTGAGGAAAGTAGCTGACAATTATATCAGAAATGAGCTTGTAAGAATTGATGGTGTTGCTGATGTAAGACTCTCAGGAACAGAAGAAAGTGAGGTGGTGATTGAAACCCGTAAACATATTCTCGATTCGTATGGCATTACTTCCGACGTAATTGCTGCACAGATAAATAACTACAACAGAAATGTATCGGGGGGCTCAATTGTTGACATGGGGACAAAATACGTTGTCAAGGGAGTGAGTGTGTTAAAGGACCTCACTGATCTCGAAAATATTATTGTTGGCTTTAAACAATCATCATCTTCTTCTTCAGCACCTGCACAGGCTTCTTCAAGCTCAGCAAGAGTACCTGTTTACCTCAGAGATGTGGCAAATATCTATATCGCAAACAAGGAACCCGAAAATGTTGTGACCATTAACGGAGAGCGTTGCATCAGTCTTTCAATATATAAAGAGCCAAAATATAATACAGTTGATGCGGTAAAGAAGCTGAAAGAGGAATTCGCAAATTTATCAAAAGCTCTTCCCGGTTATGATTTTATTTTCATTCATGATCAGGGAACCTATATAAGGAACGCCATTACTGAAGTCCAGAACAGCGCACTCCTCGGGATATTGCTTGCCGTTTTTATAATTTATGTGTTTCTGCGTCGCATAGGATCAACTTTTGTAATAAGTGTTGCCATTCCGGTATCAATTATTGCAACATTTAATCTGATGTATTTCAGTCATCTTACGATAAATGTGATGACGCTGGGAGGTCTTGCACTGGGTGCCGGCATGCTGGTCGACAGTGCCATAGTGGTACTGGAAAACATTACCCGGAACCATGAGGAAGGGATGCCTTTTACCGATTCTATTATAACCGGAACTGCACAGGTGGGAGGAGCCATAACAGCCTCAACAATTACCACTATAGTTGTTTTTCTTCCGATAGTCTATATCCACGGAGCATCAGGTGAATTATTCAAGGATCAGGCACTCACTGTGGCATTTGCATTGCTTTCCTCACTGCTCGTTGCCTTGCTTGTAATACCAATGCTGGTATCAACAATTTTCAAGGATAAAAGCACAAACGCTATTTCCAAACCTGTAAGGTTCGGATGGTATAAAGATCTGCTTGAAAAGATTCTCGAAAAACGTGTTGCAGTTATCATATTAGCATTAGTCATTATGGGACTAACCGCACTTCTTATACCACGCCTCGGAAGTGAATTTATGCCAAGAGCCGAATCAAAAGAATTTAATATCGAGCTCCGCCTCCCGGAAGGAACAAGTTTGGAAAGAACGGCTGCAACTGTTAATATGACAGAAAAAATAATCAAAGAACTTCTTGGCAATAAGATTGACCTTATCTATACACAGGCAGGTGCTACTGGAACCTCCACATTTTCTGAATCTGATGTAATTGAAGGAGAAAACACAGCTTCACTGAAAATTGTTCTTAAAGATGAATATGCCAGCCAATCTTATGAAGCAATGGCAATGGTCGAAAATTACATCAAAACAATTCCTGATATTGAGGCTACATTCTCGAGGGAAGAGACAGCGTTACAATCTTCACTGGGCACCACCGGTGCCCCTTTTGCCCTTGAAATATCAGGAAGTGATTATGAGGAAATTGAAAAGATATTAAATCAGGCAAAAGAAATTCTAAAAGGCATTGAAGGATTATACGACGTTACAACCTCAATGGATGAAGGCACTCCTGAGGTCGATATTTCTATCGACAGATTCAAAACAAGCTATTATAATATATCGGTTGAAAACGTTGTTAATCAGGTTAAAAGTTATCTGTCAGGTGCCTCTGCAGGCAACTTTGAAAAAGAGGGAGAACTTAAAGATATAACTATAAAACTGGAAGAAATTACATTAAATCAGCTCAATGATCTTATGATCGCCGCAGGAAATCTTAAAGTACCTCTCAGTGAACTTGCAAAAATAAATACTGTTATAAGCCCAAGAGAAATCACCAGGCGGAATCAATCACGCACAAGTTACGTCTATGCAATGGTAAGAAAGAACATTCCGTTCGATCAGGTAATAAAGCAGGCAGGTGAATCTCTTAAATCAGTTGCAATTCCGCCTGATTACAGGATGGAATTCACGGGCGAAGAGCTGAAACGTCGGGATTCAATGTCGAATCTGACCTTCGCCCTGATTCTTTCACTTATACTGGTATATATGGTACTTGCGGCGCAGTTTGAATCACTCATTCAGCCTTTTGTTATTATGCTGACAATACCGCTTGCCGGAGTTGGAAGCGTACTTATATTTTTCCTGCTTGGAAAGCCTCTTAATATGATGGCATACATCGGAATAATTATGCTTGGCGGAATCGCAGTTAATAATGCAATTATTCTTGTTGACAGGATAAATCAGCTGAGAGCTTCGGACATGGGCATAAGAGAAGCTATAGTTACGGCAGGTGCCCAGAGAATAAGGCCAATAATTATGACGAGCCTTACAACAATACTTGCTCTTCTTCCGCTTACTCTCGGCATTGGCGAAAGTGCATCACTCCGTTCACCAATGGCTCTGGCTGTGATTGGGGGTCTTTTTACCTCAACTCTTCTTACCCTCGTAGTAATCCCATGTGCCTACTGGATGTTTGATGCTGCAGGAGCCTTCTTAACAGGCAATAAAAAGCAGGTTATTACTGTATAAAATCTCAACAGAAAAAATGGATTTCATCATTAAGAGAAAAGTTCTGATAAGTATGCTCTTTCTGGGGGTTACCATGCTCGGATATATTTCATATAAAAGACTTCCAGTAGAACTTTTTCCTAACGCCGAACTGCCAACACTGATTGTACAGGTTAGCACACCACTTGAAATGGATCCGGCATATATAGAAGCACAGGCTGTAATACCAGTAGAAGGAGCAATTGGAACGCTCGAGGGAGTTGAAAAAATTGAATCAAACATCTCTTCACGCTCAGGAACAATTTTGGTTTATTTCAGCCAGAATGCCAATCTAAAATACTCCAATCTCAAACTTCAGGAGAAAATAGATATTGTTAAAAGTTCTGTTCCTCAGGAATTTAGAATAAATGTTATAAAAATAGACCTTGAACAGATAACCGGCCAGTTCATCGACCTGCAGGTAAGAGGGGAAGGAGGAATAGACCGCATAAGAAATATTGCTGACCGTGAGATAAAACCCGAATTCGAAAATCTTGATGGAATAGCCGGAGTTGAAGTATTTGGAGGGCAGGAGAACTCAATTGAAATAAGACTAAACGAAAAGGCCTGCAAAGCATACGGTATCACTATGAATCAGGTAAGAAACCTCCTGAATAATAACTCACGGAATAAAACCTTTGCAGGCAGGGTTGTTGACGGATCAAACAGATACTTTGTAAATGTAACTTCAGAATATACTGATGTTTCAGAAATCGGAAATATTATTGTTAAACAGAATGGCCCGGTGCTGCTTAAGGATGTTGCAGAGATTTTTTTCGGAGTAAAGGAACAAACCTCTTACAGCAGAGTAAACGGCCTTGATGCCGTTACCATTACACTGGTAAATGATAATCAGGCCAACGTAATTGACCTCTCCCATAAAGCTTTAGCCCTTGTCAATTCGCTTAACAAAAAACTTAAACCTCTAAGTGTTGAAATAGTTGTGCAGAACAACACTACTGAAGTGATGGAGAAGAACATAAACCAGATCATCAATCTTGCAATCACAGGCGGACTACTGGCAGTGGCAGTACTCTGGTTCTTTCTCAGAAATATCAGGCTGGTAACAATAATAGCACTCTCAATCCCTGTTTCTGTTTACACTGCCTTCAATTTCTTTTATGGGGCAGGAATCTCAATCAATAGCCTGACCCTTGTTGGAATGGCCCTTGCAATTGGAATGCTGGTTGACAATTCAGTGGTTGTTCTCGAAAATATTTACAGGCTTTCAGGTCAGGGATTATATCCTGAACAAGCCGTAAAATCTGGCACAAAAGAAGTCTGGAAAGCTATAATGGCTGCAACACTGACAACACTGATAGTATTTATGCCATTTATTTTCTCCTCAAACTTTCTAATAAAAATAATCGGAAAGAATATCGGAGTCTCAATAATTTCAACCCTTTCAGTATCACTTTTTACAGCACTGTTGCTGATACCCATGGCAACATATTACGTTCTGAATTCAAGATCAGGAGGCAGATCGGAGATTTTTAAAAAACTTTCAATACACAACAGGCTGGTTCAGGCTTATTATCTTGTGCTGAAGGCGAGCATGAGAAAACCGGCTTCAACCATAATAGGAACCCTTATTATATTTTTTGCAGCACTTTTAATCAGTCTTACTCTGAGTATCAGCTCCACACAGGAAGTGCAAACGCCTAATTTCAGACTTTCTGTTGAAATGCCTTCCGGATCAACACTCGAGAAAACTGATGCAGTTGTTGCCGAGATAGAATCACGGCTTTCTTCACTGCCTGAAAAAGGAGACATTATAAGCCGCATAGAAGAGGAACAGGCAACAGTAACAGTCGCTTTACCGGAAGACTGGAAGAAAAAAACCAAAAGAAGTCTGCCTGAAATAAAAAACGATATAAACGAGAAAGTAAAAAACATAACCCAGGCAGAGATAACAATGGATGAAATATCTGCCAGAGGAGGATTCAGTACAGGAGGCGGCGGCAGAACAACAGTTAACCCCGGTGCAAATTTCCTGAACCTGCTTGGCGTTGGAACTCAAAGGGAAAGTATTATCATCAAGGGTCAGGATTTTCAACAGATGAAAATCCTTGCTGATGATATCAAATCCTACCTTGATGAGTTGTCAACAATAGGCAGCTCAAGTATAAATGTACAGGACAATAGGCCGGAAGTCCAGCTTCTTTTCGATATGGAATATATTAGCCGGAATAATTTTTCCCTCAATAACATAGCAACAGCCCTCAGCACTTTCGGAAAGGAATATTCATCAGGTGCCACATTCCGGCAGGGAACAGAAACCTATGATATAATCCTTAAATATGCTGACGAGACAGGAGCAGTAAAGGAAAATACCGATAAAACAGCTGAAGACCTTAAACGCCTCGAAGTAACAAACAACAGCGGTTCGGTTATGGAACTGCAGGAACTGGCTGGTATAGTTTTTTCAGCAGGTATGGGAAATATCCACAGGGAAAACCAGGAAAAACGTGTTACAGTAACTTACAATTTCACTGAAGAGATCAGGAATTCGAAAGACCTGCTGGAAGGAGCCAGAGCCGAAATTGAGGAAATAGTAGCTGATCTTAATATCCCTTCAGGAATTGCCGTGGAAGTTATACATGAAGAAAATGAACTTGAAGAATTTTACAAACTGATAGGCATTGCTTTTATCCTTATCTATATGATTCTTGCCGCAGTGTTTGAATCGCTTACTGTGCCTGTTGTTCTGCTGTTCAGCATTCCCCTTGCAGCACTCGGAAGCCTTATTGCACTCATCCTTACAGGCAATTCTCTTCTGAATGCCAACACTCTTACCGGCTTTCTTATTCTGCTTGGTATTGTGGTTAACAACGGAATAATTCTGATTGATTATACCAATATATTACGTAAACGGGGTTACCGCAGGCAGAGAGCCCTGATGATGGCAGGGATAGCAAGAATAAGACCTATAATGATAACCGCAGCAACTACTGTTCTTGCTCTGCTGCCGCTTGCAATGGGGCAGGCAGAATATGTTTCAGTAATAGGAGCTTCCTTTGCAATTACAGTTATTGGAGGCCTCTCCCTTAGCACAATGCTGACACTTGTTTTCATCCCCACCTTCTATTCCGGACTCGAAAATGCTATCGACTGGTTAAAATCTCTCAGCCTGAAAGTAAAAATTATCCAGGTTCTGCTGCTGACAGGCCTTCTGTTCCTTGTTTATACCTACGTCAATACATTTATCTGGCAACTGATAACAACTATTCTTTCAGTTATCATCGTTCCGTCAGGAACATGGTTCGTATTAAACAGCCTGAGACAGGCACGCGAAGAGGTAATACCTGCAGGGGAACCAATAAAAATTTATGTTCAGAGTCTTGTAAAAATATACGACAGGGAAAACAGATGGGCAAGAGAATGGAAAGCCGGAGCCAGAATCCGAAAACGCCTCGGTCTCGACAAGCAAATCAAATCGTTTAAAGACCTTGATAATATGCCGTGGCAGTTGCCATTACTCGCCTTTTTAATATATTTTACCTATTTCTACCTTTCAAAAGGTTTCTGGGTTTTCTTTTTCAGTATCATCGTATGGTTTTATTTCTTTTCTATATGGTCATCACTGAGCCATCTCCTCAAATCAATGACCTCCGGAAACAGAAAGCCTCTGCTGAAAAAAATCTCACACATGACTGACTTCTTCATTTTATGGGTGATCCCGCTTCTTAACCTGATATTTTTCCAGATCCAATGGCATAATATAGCAACAGTACTTATCCTTGGATTTATATGGTATACAGGTCTTTTCATTTATCATACAGGTTTGAAACTTTCACGTGAAAATATTGATATATACAGGCTTCAGGGTAGATTCAGGAACCTGAGAAAAACTCTTTACAGGATTGTGCTGGCTGTCCCGCTGATAGGTAAACGGAAAAAACCATTCAAGGCACTTAATTGCGTAAGCATGAATATCGAAAGCGGAATGTTCGGATTACTTGGACCAAACGGTGCAGGTAAAACTACATTAATGCGCATTATCTGCGGAATACTCGGGCAAAGCTACGGAAAAGTCTGGATCAATGGACTTGACACACAAAAGAAGAGAGAAGAGCTTCAGGGTCTGATAGGTTATCTGCCACAGGAATTCGGCACCTATGAAAACATGACAGCCCATGAATACCTGCATTATCAGGCAATGCTGAAAAATATTATTGACCCGGCCGTAAGGGAAGAACGCGTTACTTATGTACTGAATAAAGTTCACATGGCAGAACGCAGATATGAAAAGATATGTTCCTACTCAGGCGGCATGAAACAGAGAATAGGCATAGCACAGATACTGCTCCATCTTCCACGTATACTTGTTGTGGATGAACCAACCGCAGGACTTGACCCGGGAGAGAGAATAAGATTCCGGAACCTCCTTGTGGAACTAAGTAAGGAAAGAGTAGTTATTTTCTCCACACATATCATTGAAGATATTTCAAGCTCCTGTACACAGGTGGCAGTACTTGATAAAGGCAGGCTTAAATATCTGGGAAGACCTGTTGATATGGCTGCAAGTGCCGAAGGCCATGTGTGGCAGTTTACAATGCCCGCAAAAGACTTTAATGAATTTGTTAAAGATCATCTCGTTGTACATCATATGTCCGAAGGCCAGATGGTAAGAGTCAGATGCATCTCAGAAGAAAAACCATGGGAAACAGCAGTTAATGTTACACCTAACCTCGAAGATGCATATCTCTGGCTTTTAAGAAAAAAAGATAACGGAATCAGCACTCCTTCAGAAATAAACAGACTGAAATGAGAAATAAAACTATTTATACATATTCCGAACTGGTCAGAAAAATGATCTTCTATAATCTGAAAATCATTTTTGCCAATAAATTTTTCTGGTTTCTTGTAGCTTCTGCAGGATTTTACCTTGGCCTCTCTGTAATTTATGTCCTGTCAAACAGTGTGTCAAGAATTCAGGATTTGTATGGTACATTTATTTTCTCGGGAATACTTCTTGTTTTCTATCCAACTGTTTTCGGTATTCAGAATGACCAGGATGCAAAAACCATAGAAATAATTTTCGGTATTCCTAATTACAGATATAAAATATGGCTCGTCAGAATACTGCTTATATTTGTATTATCTTTTTTGATAATGCTCATTTATACCTCCCTTTCATCATTCCTTATTGTGAAATTCAGGGTACTTAATATGACAGCCCATGTGATGGTTCCGGTGGTTTTTCTCGGGACAATGGCTTTTATGCTTTCAACAACTATCAGAAATGGAAACGGAACAGCCGTTGTAATGATCATTTTCGGAATATTTTTCCTGATTCTTTCTGATAACCTTGAAAGAAGTCAGTGGAACGTATTTCTTAACCCTTATGAGATACCCCGCAACCTGAATGAAACAGTGTGGAGTCTGATCACCTTAAAAAACAGAATAATTCTTATTACAGGCTCTCTGCTCTTTCTTCTGGCAGGCCTCTATAACCTGCAGAAGAGGGAAAAATTCATGTAAAATTTCTTAAATGAAAATTTATTATGTCCACTGCCTGTTCCTTTCTGAAAAATTACTAACTTTCACGTGGCCTGACAATGTTCCTTCTAACAGGCAAGTTGAGACTCCTTTATGAGCATCTCTTAAAATTTTCACAAAAATAAGGAGGCTGTCCCGCATCCGACGGTTTCTATTCAAACGGATGTTCCTTGCTGAAATCAGGCAGATAATTGCGGAAGCTTTCTGTGTCTTGCAGCCATCCGTTGCGAAAGCCTAACCTTTCCATTTCTTTTACCACCTCTTCATACTCAGTTGCATAAAGGGTACGGTTAATGATGGGATGTTCCCTTACTGCTTTTGTCGGATAATATTGCGACATCAGGGAAAGATGCACCCCTGTGGAAAGCTCTTCTGCAATTGTCCTTAAAACCTTAATACTTTCCTGCGAATGCCCGGGCAGAACCAGGTGTCTTATGATCATTCCTCTCACGGCATTGCCTTCATTATCTGTTATCAGAACCGATCCCTTCTGATAATACATTTCCTTAAGAGCTTTCAGTGCAACCTGAGGATAATCCAATGTATCCGAAAAGGAAACCGACAACTTAGGTGAAACATATTTATAATCAGGAAGATAAACATCAATGAAATCAGATAATTCCCTTAAGGTTTCAACTTTTTCATAGCTGTTTGTGTTATATACTGTTACGGGTCTCAGGTTCCTGTCATGAAGCCCTCTTATAATTGCCTTCACCTGTGGCACAACGTGCGAGGGAGAAACGAAACCAACAGCTTTGATCCCATGGTCAAGGAATTCCTGCACAATATCAAGGCATTTTTGCAGACTTACATAAGTATAATTTAAAACAGATTCCGGCCGGCTTATCTCAAAATTCTGGCAATAAATGCATCTCATATTACAACCGGCAAAAAAGATATTGCATATTCCTCCGGTACCACTTACAGGAGGTTCTTCCCCTCTGTGTATGCATATTGAAGCAATATTAAGTCCGGCATCTGCACCGCAATAGCCTGTTCCCCCTTCAAACCTGTCAGCTCCACATTCCCTCGGACATAAAGTGCAGCAGGAGAGCAAATCCTTTTCCTTTTCTGTATAAATTTCTGTTTCAATCATTTCCTGTCAATAAATCCAATCTATGCTCTTCAAAACCAGCAATTAATTATTCCAAAATTTACTTTTTTATAAGACATTAAGATTTTGATAATTCCAAAATTATTTATATTTTTGTACCCGATTCGTGGCGTTTAAGACACCAGGGGGACAGGAGCCCCCTATTTTATTATTTTCTGGCATGATTGACAGGACAAAAATAGAAAAACTGGTTAACAGTTACATCGCGGGGAAAGATATTTTTCCCGTAGATGTAAAAATTACACGCGACAACAGAATAACGGTTCTTGTTGATACCCCGGCAGGCATCACATTAGAACAGTGTGCTGAATTAAACAGGTTCATTGAAAAGAATCTCAGCCGTAATGAAGAGGATTATGATCTTCAGGTTTCTTCTCCAGGTATTGGTCATCCTTTCACAGTGAAAGAACAATACGTAAAAAACACCGGAAAAATGATTGAGGTGGTCAATCTCAAAGGAGAAAAACAGAGAGGCATTCTGAAAAAAGTTACAGAAAGCGGCTTTGAACTTGAATGTGTTCCGAAAAAGAAAAGCAAAAGTGTTCCGGAAGCTGCGGAAATAAAAATTATATCATTTAACTTTGACGAGGTAAAATCGGCAAAGGAATATTTTGTATTCAGATAATAAAACATAGGAATATTGAGAGATGGAAAATCTTAATTTGACCGACACATTTCTTGAGTTTAAGGAGTTAAAAAACATTGACCGGCCGACAATGATGAGTGTACTTGAAGATGTATTCAGGAGCATTCTGGTAAAGAAATACGGTTCGGCCGACAATTTCGATATTATAGTTAATATCGACAAGGGTGATTTCGAGATATGGAGGAACAGAGTGGTGGTTGCTGATGAAGATTTCACTGATCCCAACACCCAGATACCGCTTTCAGAAGCAAAGAAAATTGATTCTGACTACGAAATTGGTGAAGAGGTATCAGATGAAGTCAGGTTTCAGGATTTTGGCCGCAGGGCTATTCTTTCCATAAGACAGAATCTTACAGCCCGCATTCTCGACCTTGAGAAAAACAATATTTATGCAAAGTATAAAGACAGAATAGGTGAGATTGTGACAGGTGAAGTATATCAGGTCTGGAAAAGAGAAATACTTGTTCTGGATGATGATGGTAATGAACTGATTCTGCCCAAGAGCGAGCAGATACCCACCGATCATTTCCGCAAAGGTGATACAATAAGGGCTGTGGTTATCAAGGTGGAAATGAAGAACAATACCCCTTACATTATATTGAGCAGAACATCACCTGTGTTTCTTGAAAGGCTTTTTGAACTTGAGGTACCTGAAATATTCGACGGACTAATCACCATCAAAAAAATTGTCAGGGTGCCGGGTGAACGTGCCAAGGTTGCTGTTGAATCGTATGATGAAAGGATAGACCCGGTAGGTGCCTGTGTTGGCATGAAAGGTTCCAGGATACATGGAATAGTAAGGGAATTAAGGAATGAAAACATTGATGTTATTAACTATACCACCAATACACAGCTTTATATTCAGAGAGCCCTGAGCCCGGCCAAAATTTCATCAATAAAAATCAACGAAGAAGCCAAAAGAGCTGAAATTTACCTTAAACCAAGCGAGGTATCCCTTGCTATCGGGAAAGGTGGTCTGAATATTAAGCTTGCAAGCCAGCTCACCGGTTATGAAATAGATGTTTACAGGGAGCCGGGAGGTGAGGATGAGGAAGATGTAAACCTTGAGGAATTCTCTGACGAGATAGAAGAATGGATAATTGAAGAACTTAAAGCAATAGGCTGTGATACAGCCAAAAGTGTACTCAGCCTTTCAGTCAGTGATCTTGTAAAAAGAACCGACCTTGAAGAAGAAACTATTAAAGAAGTAATAAATATTCTTAAAGCTGAGTTTGAATAAATAATAATTAATAGGTTATAAACGAAGCAGTCAGGTTCAGGAGGTTTTTATGAGTGATGATGTTAAGAATATAAGATTAAGCAAAGCAGTCCGCGAATTCAATGTGGGAATTTCAACCATTGTGGAATTCCTGCATAAGAAAGGCTTTAATCTTGACCCAAATCCGAATACAAAACTTCCTCCTGAAGCCTATGCACTTCTGGTAAAAGAATATAGCACCGACCTGAGTGCAAAGAAAGAGTCGGAAAAACTGATGCTGAAAAATCTGCACCGGAAAAAAGAAACCGTTTCAATTGATGATATAGAACTGAAATCTCAAGGCGATGAGAATGAAACCGAAAATGAAATCCTGATTAAAGATTCCCTAGGTGTTACAAAAGTTGATATCAAGCCGGAGATTGTAAAGCCTGCGGTTAAGATACTAGGTAAAATAGACCTCGAAAAAACAACCAAACCTAAAGTTGAAAAACCAGAAACCAAAAAAGAGGCTACTGAAGAAAAAGAAAAAAAACCAACTTTTGCTGAAACTACCGAAAAGAAAGAAGATGTTGTAAAAGCCGCTACCGCAACAGTTCCCCAGCCAGTAACAGAAGAATCTGTTACAGAAGAAAAACCAGCAGTAACTGAACCGGAAATACCTGAAAAGGAGCCATCAGTGACAGAAGTGACAGCTTCACGTAAACCGGAACCGGTTTCCGAAACTGTTGAGGAAGAACCTGAAATTGAAGAAGAGGAAATACCTTCAACTTTCAAACTTCATCCTGATCTTAAAATAACAGGTCCTACTGTTGTTGGCAAAATAGAACTTCCGAAGGAAGAAAAAAAGAAACCTGTAAAAATTGATTTTGATGAAGAGTTCAGGCATAAGAAGAAAAGGAAAAGGATATCAAAGGAAAAGGAAATTATTCCTCTTGTAAAACCGGGAGTTGTTGAGAAGAAGGAAAGGGCAAAAGTTTTCCTCAAAAAGAGGCCTGTAAGAACTGAAATTGATGAGGATGAAGTTCAGAAGCAGATTAAAGAGACTCTGGCCCGGCTCACGTCAAAAGGTAAATCGAAGGGCGTAAAGTACAGGAGGGAGAAGCGCGAGGCCCTAAGCATGAAACAAAAAGAGAAATCTGAACTGCGGGAACTCGAAAAGAATGTACTCAAGGTTACAGAATTTGTTTCAGCCAACGAACTGGCTGCAATGATGAATGTTCCTGTAACAGATATTATTGCAACCTGCATGAACCTTGGTCTTTTTGTTTCCATCAACCAGAGGCTTGATGCAGAAACAATGTCAATTGTTGCCGAAGAATTCGGATATAAAGTTCAGTTTGTAAGTGCAGAATTACTTGAAAATATTTCGGAAGAAGAGGACAGGCCTGAAGATCTTAAACCAAGACCACCTATTGTTACCGTCATGGGTCATGTGGATCATGGTAAGACAAAGTTGCTCGACTATATAAGAAATACAAATGTTATTGCCGGTGAAGCAGGTGGAATTACGCAGCATATAGGTGCTTACAGTGTAACACTGGAAGATGGCAGGCAGATCACTTTTCTTGATACACCAGGGCACGAGGCATTTACAGCCATGCGTGCCCGTGGTGCCCAGATAACAGATATAGCAATTATTGTTGTAGCTGCAGATGATGGCGTAATGCCACAAACAGTTGAAGCTATCAATCACGCAGCCGCTGCAGGAGTACCCATCGTTTTTGCGATAAACAAAATTGATAAGCCAACTGCAAATCCGGAAAGAATTAAAGAGGAGCTGTCCAAGATGAATTATCTTGTTGAAGATTGGGGTGGAAAATATCAGTCGCAGGAAATATCTGCAAAGACCGGGCTTAATATAAATCTCTTACTTGACAAGGTACTTCTTGAAGCAGAGCTTCTCGACCTTAAAGCCAATCCAAACAAATCGGCACATGGAACAGTAATTGAATCATCACTCGACAAGGGTCGCGGCTATACGGCAACAATACTTGTAAAAACAGGTACCCTGAGGGTGGGCGATATAGTACTTGCCGGATGTTATTACGGCCGCGTAAAAGCTCTCTTCAATGAAAGAGGCAACCGGATAGAAGAGGCAGGACCTTCTATGCCGGCACTTATGACAGGCCTAAACGGAGCACCACAGGCCGGCGATAATTTCGACGTTCTCAAAAGCGAACGCGAAGCCAAAGAAATTGCCACAAAACGGGCACAGCTTCAAAGAGAACAGGAACTCAGAACACAGAAACATATCACCCTTGATGAAATTGGCCGCCGTATAGCAATCGGCAACTTCCAGGAACTTAATATAATTGTAAAAGGTGATGTGGATGGCTCTGTGGAAGCACTCAGCGATTCACTGATTAAACTTTCAACCGAACAAGTACAGGTAAACATCATCCATAAAGCCGTCGGACAGATATCAGAATCAGATGTGCTGCTTGCCGCAGCTTCAAATGCCATTATAGTGGGATTTCAGGTACGCCCCTCAATGAACGCACGCAAACTGGCCGAAAAAGAACAGATTGATATCAGACTCTATTCAATTATCTATGATGCAATAGAAGAAATAAAGGCTGCTATCGAGGGTATGCTCATGCCTGAAGTAAAAGAGGAAATTGTTGCAACACTTGAAATTAAAGAAGTATTTAAAATCAGCAAAGTCGGTACCGTGGCAGGCTGTCTTGTAAAAGAAGGGAAGATATCCAGAAACTCAAAAGTAAGAATAATACGCGACGGAATAGTGATCTACAGCGGAGAACTCGGTTCCCTGAAACGGTTCAAGGATGACGTTAAGGAAGTCTCAGCCGGACTTGAATGCGGACTCAATATTCATAATTTCAACGATATCAAACCTGGCGATATAATCGAAGCATACCAGGAAGTGGAAGTAAAGAAAGTATTATAATTCATCAGATCACTTTCTTTCCCTATGCACCCACAAGTGCCCGGTAAGACTCAGGAGTCAGCAACTCATCTATTTCGGAAGAATCTGTTATTTTTATTCGTATCATCCAGCCCTTGCCATAAGGATCCTTGTTGACAAGCTCAGGTGACGATTCAATTTCACTGTTCATTTCGAGTATCTCACCACCTACTGGCATAAAGATGTCAGACACTGTTTTCACTGCTTCAATTGTTCCGAAGGTTTCTCCCTTATTCAGGGTTTCGCCCACGGTTTCAATCTCAACAAAAACAATATCGCCAAGCTCACCCTGGGCAAAATCGGTAATCCCCACATATCCATATTCTCCTTCCACCCTGAGCCATTCATGGTCTTTTGTGTAGCGTAAATTTTCAGGTATATTCATAACAATTTTTTTAGTTGTATAGTTACTTGTAAATTGTGTATCAAAAATAAATAAATTTTGTTTCAATATGTAAGGTAATCTAATAATCATCACTTCTATCACTGAACGAGGGTAAATTTAAGACTGAAACCGAAATTCGTGTTTGAAGTGGGGAAAGTAGTTGCAACAAAAGGATTGTTCATGGTATGATCGGCGAAAATCTGAAGGTTAAATCTGTCACTCAATATATAATCGGCAGTGGCTCCAATGGTTATGACTTTCGAACCAACAACCGGTTGGTTAACATCCTCTATAATTTTACGTGCTATTGTTTTATTATCCCTCACCGAAAAATCAAACCTAACATTAAGGTCACTTTTCAGAGCCTTCTGACGCCCACCTGTTTTCAGTATAATCTGCACATTATCGAATCTGTAACCAGCACCAACCACTATTTCATTGCTTCTGGCATCAGCAATCTGGTTACTGGTAAGATTCAATGAAACTGTACGGGATTTCCTCCATTCGAGCCTTGTTGTAAGGCTATTCTTCCAGTTCATATCTACATTAAGCAATGGACTAAACTGTTCGTTGATAGTTACCACATTTATCTCATAACGGGTAAGGAAATTGTTTTCCATATCCCTGCTGGCTGTTAATCCTTTTTCATCGGCAGAATATTTCATATTTGTTGTGAAGGAACTGATAGAAAATGTGCTTCTGTACTGATGGGATAAATTAACTGACCTGAAAACTGACTGTATAAAGCCAAATCGAGAAAGACCGTCAAAATTAATTCTCCAATTAGGCATCATTCTTAAAGCAGAGGGAAATGTTTCAAGGGTGACTTTTTCAGGATCAGTTTTGGTATATGCAGCTAAGAAAGCCGGAATCAGAACCTGCCTTGAAGTCTTCCCAAATCCGTTTTTGTACGGACCTTCAATAGGATTGCCTGTTACAGGATCAATATCCGGATTATATCCCGGATCTATATTCTTTCTTTCCTCCCCCCTGCGCCTTGAGATGATTTCGGTGTATTTTACAAATGCTGCATAAGTTGGTGACATGTAATCGTTCTTTTTGGTTATTTTCTCAAATGCAGAACCCCATGAAATCACTGAAATTGTAAAGTTGCCGGAGATAATTTTGTTTCTTGTGCTGTCGGGAAAGTTACCGTTTCTGTCGGCAATGTAATAGGCACTCAAAGCTTCGTTGTACCGGCGGTCGGCTGTCAGATCAATCCTCAAACCGGGGAAAGGCTCAATGAGACTTCGTGCCGAAATGGTCTGACCTGTTGTGAAAGTGGCAGGAGTATTCAGAAGTGTATCAGTCGAAAGCCATCCGTTTGCTGCAGCCCTGTCAAAAAATTTCCTGTCGGCATAACCAAGAATAAACGGCCAACCCGGCGCAAAAACATTGTTGTTTTTTTCCATACCGAGAAAGCTGGTTTCGGGCATATATCCCGGAAGTATCTGCCCCTGATTGTTAGTAAAGGTAAGTGATACATTCCTTATACCCATCAATGCTCTGACGAAATATTCCCCTGCAACGGTTGCAGGGTTTCGTTTTTTAATAATCCTTCCTTCAACAACAACTCTGGCATTGTCTGTTTGCTGTTCCGTTGTAAAGGTTATTCTGTTTTCATTCACAATTACCATCTTTCCGGGCACTTCCTTACCCGATCCGTCATAAACCTTAACCGTAACATCCCTGGTCTTAAGATTATGTGTTACAGAGCGTGCCACCCCCGGCCTGAAACTGAGTTTCTCCCTATTATATGTAACTGTAACAAACTCAGGTTTCATTCTCAGCTGTGCGTCAGGCCGTGTGTTATTTTCGATATTTCTCAGGAACTTAACTTTGCTGTAGAGATTTGTCAAAGAAGCATTTCCTGTTAGAGTAAGATCGTTATGATTTTTTATTATATTTCCAAGCTTAATTTTCATTGAATCAGGATATACCGGGCCTGCCAGCCATGTGTAGTCAGCCCCGTATCTCACATTTGCATTTACCCAACCCAGCAATGGCAACTTATTGACAGGAATATTGTAGTTTATATTTATAAAATGAGTGTAATTCGTTGTACGGCCAAAGTTTCTAAGATTAGTCAGGACTGAATCTTTCCATATTTCATACTCTGTTTTATACCTTCTCCTGTCAACGCCCCCCGGAGGCTCATCAATACGCGCAATACTTGTTGCAGTGAAATCAAACTTAAGCTGGCGTGTGATATCATATTTGAAATCATAAATTCTGCTCCACTCAAAATCTTTACGGAAAGAAGGCATGACTCTGAGGTAAGGGTTATTTATGTTTCTGGTAATAACTTCATTATAATACCGGCTCAGGTCGGTGCGGAACGATATGCTTCTCGGGAAAACATAAAAGTTAAAATCCTTTATTAGTCTGAACACAGAAGCATTCAGAAATCTCATATTCCTGAAAGGTGCCAGGTTTGCCGGCTGGCTCTCAAAATTATAGTTGATGCCTCCGCGTATATTTTTTTCAAGGTCAAGTTCCGTCTTTATATTACTATGGTACACTTCGTTATATGTATAGTTGAAACTTACATTTGCCGGATCCCATACATGTGGTTTTTTCCCTCTGAGGTTTATGCTGGCATTGCTGACAGTTAATGTTTTACGTCGCGAATAATCTTCTGAATATGATTTTATTGAATCACGTTCGGCTTTGTTTTTTGCTTCAACAAGTGCTTTATTAAGAGGAATATCAGGGTCAAGGGGATTAAACTGCGGTTTAATCACTGTTTCGGAATAACCGAGATAGAGAGGCAGACGAATGTTAGCTTTTTCAGGAAAGAATTTTCCCATTTCAAGGGTTGATGATAAATCGTATTTTAAAACCTGCTCTTTGCTTCTTTCATTAACTTTTTTTTCTATACTGCCCCAGCCTGGTGTACTTGTCTGGCCGACCATATCCACAACCCCGAAGTCAGCCAGACGGGCCTGAAGGTGGGCATTTGCAGCCCATCCACTGTTTTCAACAAAATCGCTCAGCCGCAGTTCATTGACCCATATCTCACCTGATTTTGGCCTGCCGTCATCTGCTCCCGGGTTCCTTGTCTTAACCGGATTCCTGACACCTACCATTACAACCCTTACGTTGCTGAGATTAGGATTTCCCGAAACCGAAACTCTGTGAGTGCCATCGTAATAAACAAAAACATCCGAAACACTTAATGTTGAGCCTGGTTTCTGCATTTCCCTGTTCCTTGCCTGCTTTGCTTCCTGAAGAACAGAAAGGTTTATTATAAACCTGTTTTCCTCAGGCCATACAATAGCCCTATGATTGTCATTATCATTGTTATATCTTCCGGGAAGAGTAAGCTTAAGAGGAATTTCATATTCATAGTAGTTATTCTTATAGTCTGAACCTATTCTTATGAAAGCCGTAAGTTCATCATCCATAAGCGGCTCACCTATAAGTGCTTCGGCATGAACTTCCATTCTGAGCTGCCTGTATTGCCTTATGTCGAGATTTACGTTTCTGAAAGCAGCCCTCGCATCGCCATCCTCAAGATTGTGAACCCTGAGAACCATTGATTGTTCATTAAGCTGCCGGAGCTGTGGATTCTGAGGGTCAATAATCCGTGTAAACCCCGGAGGAAGCACATAATTAACAGGCAGTTTGCCACTGTTTTCCTCGATGCTCACTGAACTTATTTCAAAGGAGCCATCTTCCTGTTCCGGTATAGTAATTCGCTCGCTGCCCTCCTTGAAAGCAATATTATATTTTCTCCATTCAGCCCTTACTAAATCAAGTTTGGCAAATCTCATAATGACAGGTTCCTCAAAATTCCTGAAAAACATTCGCATGAATCTTATTGATTTGAAATCCCTTATTGCCCCTATAACTTTTTCATAATCGGTCACAGGAATTTTGAACTGATACCATTTTACTTTTGATTTCTGGCCATTGGCAAAGGTGGCTGTATATTCAATCTCATCAACTATAAAGTTCTTACCGACTTTCATATCTTCAGGCCTGAGGCTGACTCTGTACTGATAATAGCTTTCTGTTTCACTCAGCGTGTTATCCCTGTTAATGTCTTCCATATCAGGCAAAGTTGAGCCGCTTGTCGGATAACTTTCGGGTGACATTTCAGATGTAGGTGAATTACCCTCCATGCCGTTGTAACGTTTGTAACGGTCGAGGATGCCAAGTTTCAGTCTGTCGTAATCTGAACCTCTGAAATAATGAAAATCATCACCTGAGGGGTCTTTTTCAAATTCTGTATAAGCATCCTGATTCAGTATTGTCTGGAGATTCTTAAGGTAATTTTCGTAGAATGATTTTTCTTCCGAATCCCGCAATCCATCAAGTCCAACATCCTGATATTGTCTCGATTGCGGATCATTGTCAAAAGCATGAACTACAGCCTGAACTGTAGGAACTCGACCCCATGCGGTTGTATCAACATTTTTTACATCTGGTGAACCGGGAAGACCATTTTCAAAGCTCTTGCGTGAATCCTTAAGGATATCTTCGGAAATGTTTCCGAGATTGATATAGAGGTCACCTCCTTTATGGTCAGGATTTTCTACAAACGGATCCATCAGCCAGAATTTGATATACTGAATATTTGCCTGTTCAAAGTCACTTGTAAGTACTTCCCTCATCATCCCGCCCCATCTTGAGCGAGGGTTTCTGAGAGAACCGTCGCTGTTCAATCCTGCTGAATATGGTGAAGGTGATGTGTCAAAATTGTACGGTCCACGTTCCGAAGGATAAAATGCAACATTCAGCACTCCTATGGTTGTAGGCACGCCACTCGGACTCTCCTTGTAAGGGAATATCTCTGTCTCAAAAATTTCCCTGACAAAATGGCTCGACTGTTCGTCAGGATTCTCTTTTATATTGTTTGGCGTTGACGAACCATTGCGCAGGAACAGAGGGTCAATCACATACCAGGCCAGCCTTGCCCTGTTAAAACCGCTGGCAAGGCTATTATTTAACCTTGCTTCAGGGAAAAACATATCCTGCCCCTGCGGAATACTTGCCAGAGTCCATGCATTGAACGATTTAAGATCAAGTGGTATTTCACTGGCTTCAAAATCGTCAATGTATGAATTACCTGCATTTGATATTGCCTTTGAATGTCCGGGAATGAGGTTTGCAAACTCACCAAAAAATGAAATGGCCGATGGAGTATTGGTATGCAGAAGTGGAAGTTTGTCAACCAGACTTGTAAGTAACTGCGATTGTGACTTATAGGATGCATTAAGTCCCCATATAGTATTTGAAATAGGTTCCTCCCCAAAATTAACTTTTTGGGTATAAGGCCTTTCGTTAAGATGCAATAATGTGCCGCCTAAATTGAAATTATCAGAAATCCTGTAATCAAGGTGGGTTCCCACCAGTGTTTTTGTCTGAAAACCAAAAAACTGATTGCTTTCAAGTGAGACCTGGATAGGAGTTTCAGAGTCAATAAGCGCCTGGTTGATAATCCGTACCGTTCCCATATTGTAATCAACCGTATAATCGGTGTTCTCCGTAAGCACTACCCCTCCTGCCGTGACCTTCACCGCACCCTGAGGAATACTTGTGGCATTAAGCTGTATTTCTGAACCTGAGGCCGAAGAGTATTGCCCTGTCAGTTTGAATTTATTCTTTTCGGCCATCTGTCTTGCAATCGTTTGTGTCGAATCATACAGTTCCTGAAAAACATATTTATCGGCCAGTTTCTGATCCCTGAACTGTTTTCGCAAATAACTACCGAAAGGTTCATTTACAGGAAACATAATTCTGCCCCGTGCAGGCATTATTGTTGCGTCTTCAATAAAATCGAACACTCCATCGGGTTGGCGGTCGAGTTGTGAATTGAGATTATCGAGACCAAGAACCTGCAGAAGTATTTTCTGTGACAGGTTCCCCTCAGGAATATAATTTATTGAATTACCTGTTTTATCATCCTGATACAAAACATGCAGTTCGAAATTTTTTCTTTCAATCCTTCCGGCTCCAATCGAATAGATATTTTTCATCATCAGCTTCCATGTCGGAAGTTTCGGACTAAGGGTAGTTCCTTTTATAAGTTTAAGTATTAATGCTTTCGGGGCATTTATCCCATCTGTTGAAAACTCACCTACTCTGTAAACCTGTCCGTTATATGTATATTCAAAAGCAACGGCAAGTACCTCATCTGTATTAAGTGCTGTATTCAGCGAAATAAATCCGAGCTGCTTGTTTAAGGTATATTCCCTCTCACTCAGTTTCCTCGCATTTTCTATCTTCTCAAAATCTCTTCCGATCTGTAAATCAGGGTACAGACTGCTTAATACATCTGTAACCTTGTCTGTCTCCCTTACATCAGGATAATTTGAAACAAGTTCATTATAAAGATTATTTACCGAGTTGTCAGGATTGAGTTTTGTACCTGGTTTTTGCTGAAAGGCCGGAATTTTGTTAAAAATATGGGCAGCGTTCTCGGCAAGATCCATGAAAGCAACAATATTTCTGTTGCTTCCTTCTTCGAATCTGCTTGTTTTATTGGTAACCCACACTTCAATTCTTTCAATATTAACACCTGAGCTTATGACAGGCAGGTTTTTCAGGGCATCATCATAGATGTCCCTGAAGAACTGAGAGAGAAAAAAATGTCTGTTTGCCTCATATTCATCGGCTGAAATTTCAAAATTACTGAGCTGGGCTCCTCCTTTAACCTCAAGAACTGATGACTCTCCTTTTTGCTGTGACATCACTGTGGTAACAGTAAGTTTACCGAACTGCATTTCGGTTTTCAACCCGAAAAGACTGTAACTTCCGGTAATGAGAGTCCCTGTAAGAGGAAGGGTAACATCGCCTGCTTCAACTTTTTTGATAATCTCATCTTCCTTGCCTGCATACTGAAGCTTTGTTCTGTTTTCAAATTCAAACATTGCTTCAGTATTGTAATTCACACCGAGCTGAAGTTTATCACCGATAGAACCTGTGACATTCATCTGGATTTTCTCCTTGAAGTCGAAGGTCGGGATACTTCGCAGCTTTTCTGAAAGAGCAGGATTTTGTGTACGTGATATATTAATTCCGAAAATAAGTTCAGCTGAACCCTGGGGTACAATATTTATTATATTGCTTCCAAAAATTTTATCGAATGCTTCACCTCCAATTTCAATCTGCGGTATTAATGATGAACGGTAACCTGATTCATCGCCTGAAAGCCGCATATTCCAGTATTCTCTCATTCTCCTTTCAAATTCATATCTTCTGAATTCTTCAGGGCTCATTCTTACCGGAGTACGGTAATTAAAAGTTCCAACTTTCTGGTAAATAATATATTCGTTTCTGTCGGGGTCATATACTGCGGTTGATGATATATTTTTAGGGAGGTCCAAAAAGAGCGGTGAACGGGTTGTTTTTTCCCATGGGTTACCCGAAATATCCCTGATTTTAAGTATTGGTTTTCTGGCAGTATCCTGTGGTGTGACAATCTGTCCTTTTGCGGCCGGAAGAAGCATAAAAGACAAAACTGCAGAAAATACAATACTTAAAATCTGCTGAAGATTTTTATATAAAATATCTGACCTCAAGCTATTTGCTACAAGTTTTTCAGCGCCTTCTTAATAAGTTCCTCCACTGTCTGGTTTTTATCTTCCCTGAGCAGCTTGTCGAGGACTTTAATCACAGCGCCTTTTGCAAAACCAAGCATCATCAATGCAGATAACGCTTCTTCCCGTTTTGTATTGTCTTCGGATGCAAATATTTCGGCAACTGATGCCTGTTTGCCAACCTTGTCCTTGAGGTCTACGATTATCCTTTGTGCGGTTTTTAGCCCGATACCCTTTACACCTTTAAGAATGTTTACATCAGCTTCGGCGATGGCTCTTTCAATTTCCGCAGGCGCAAGTGAAGAGAGCATCATTCTGGCTGTATTTGCACCAATGCCGGAAACAGAAATAAGATGACGGAAAATGGTTCTTTCCTCTTCATCAGCAAAACCAAAAAGCTGATGGGAATCTTCCCGTATCACTTCATGTATAAGTATCCTGCAGTCGCTTTTGTTTTCAAATTTTGAAAATGTATTAAGGGAGATACTTATAAAGTATCCTATACCGGCAGTTTCAACTTTTACATGTGCAGGAGAAAGTTCTATAATGGTACCTTTTATGTAATCTATCATAAAATTGAATCAGAATTGTTCATTTCGGCTATTTCCGGGGGGAGTTCATCAATATGTTCAGGATGTATTTCCACTTCCTGATGCTTTAAGGGATTTTTTGAAATTTCTTCATACATTTTTCTGTTTCTGAAGATATCACATGCAAGGTAAATTGCATGTCGGAAAGAGCTTTCCGATGCTTCTCCCTTTCCTGCAATGGCAAAGGCTGTGCCATGCACAGGAGAGGTCCTGACTACAGGTAAGCCTGCAGTGTAATTCACTCCGGTATCAAATGAGAGCGACTTGAAAGGAAGAAGCCCCTGATCATGATACATAGCAAGAACAGCATCAAATTTCCTGAACATTCCTGCACCGAAAAATCCATCTGCTGAAAAAGGGCCAAAGGCAAGTATTCCTTCATTTTTTGCCTTCTGCATTGCAGGAATTATTATTTCAGCCTCTTCATTGCCGATCAGGGAATTGTCTCCTGCATGTGGATTCAGACCAAGCACTGCAATAGAAGGTTTGCGTATTGCAAAATCTATTATCAGCGAATTATTCATCAGGCGAAGCTTACTGATTATTGACTCTACAGTAATACGTTCCGGTACTTTCTTAAGGGGAATATGGCCTGTTACAACCCCTATCCTCATTGATTCACTGATCATGAACATGAGAACATCCTCAACTCCGAATCTGGATTTCAGATAATCAGTATGCCCGGGAAATCTGAAATTATCCGACTGTATATTGTTTTTGTCGATAGGAGCTGTAACGAGAACATCTATCTTTCTGTCTTTCAAATCATTCACAGCTCTTTCAAGCGCAATAAATGCTGCCTCACCTCCATGAGCTGTTGATTTTCCGAGTTCCACCCTAACATCGTCGCCAAGGCAATTAATGATATTTGCCCTTTTATGATGTGCTTCACCAGGATTTTTAATAAGGTTAAAGCTGAAGTTTTCAATATTGAGTGCCTTGCGATGGTAAGCTGCAACTTTGGGTGAACCGTAAACGATAGGCACAAATAAATCGAAAACTGTACTGTCGAGCAGGGATTTAATAATTACTTCATATCCGATACCATTAATATCTCCCTGTGTTATTCCAACCAATACCAGCCTGTTTTCCATTTTTAATCTATTTTTTTCCGGATTCAATAGCAAGTTTTTTCAGAAATAATGCAAGCAGACGCAGAGCTGAACCTGGTCCCTCTTTTGTTCTATAAAAATCATCCTTTTTCAACATTCCTGTTCCGGCAATATCAAGGTGAATAAAGGGATGCCGGGCAAATGATTCAAGGAATTTACCGGCAGTAATTGCACCTGCCTCACGACCGCCAACATTTTTAATATCAGCAATATCTGATTTCAGCATCTCCCTGTATTCTTCCCAGAAAGGGAGCCGGGCGACCCTTTCATAAACCTCATTTCCTGCTTCCTCAAGTTTTCTGAAGTATTTTTCGTCGGCATTCCCCATTACTGCAATTGCCTTATTGCTGAATGTCATGGCAGCTGAGCCGGTAAGTGTTGCGACAGTTATTATCAGTTCAGGAGAATATTTGCCTGCATAACTTATTGCATCTGCAAGAATAAGGCGTCCTTCGGCATCAGTATTTCCGACTTCCACTGTAGTTCCATTAAACATTGTAAGGATATCACCTGCCACGTATGCATTGCCTCCCGGCCGGTTATCAGTAGCCGGTACAAGCCCGATTACATGAATGGGAAGCTGGCATTTTCCAAGAACATACATTACACCGGCAACCGTTGCAGCACCAGCCATATCGGTTTTCATCTGTGCCATCTGGTCATCGGTTTTGATATTCAAACCTCCGGTATCATATATGACACCTTTCCCTATCAGAACAAGAGGTTTGCTGTTGACTTTTTCAACGGGGTTCCATTCAAGAATACAGAAAACCGGAGGATCAGTACTACCGCGGTTAACCGCCAGAAGACCTCCCATTTTCAACGCTTCAATTTTCCCCTTGTTCAGCACTTCAACCGAGTAACCGGCCTGACTGCCCAGTTTTTTTATTTCCCTTGCTAATGCAGAAGCATTCAGATAATTTGGAGGTTCATTAATCAGATCCCTTGCTTTGTAAACAGCCTCACATAAAACACTAAGCCATGAAATTTTGTCTTTTTCATTCACTCCATAAAGAAGTATTTTTTCAGGATAACTGCCTTTATCCTCCTCCTCTTTCTGCGTTTTATATTTTCTGAAAGAATACATACTCAGAATGAGCCCTTCTGTAAAAGCTTCCACAACACCATCGTATGAGTTATCTGATGCAATTACGATCTCAGTGTGACTGTTTGACTTTATCAGTTTTTTCAATGATGCCGCTTTCTTGCGCAGATCCTCAAAAACCCTGTAAACCGGGAGATCTCTGTTAATCATAACGAAATATGTAAACTTATAGTAAGAGTTTACATAAACATAATCTTCCCTGTCCCTGAGTTTTTTCAGAACATATCCCTTCTCCTGCCGGGTCAGATTGCAGAAAGAAGGGATGTCCTCTTTCCCGACAAGACATACAACTGATTGATCGGGAGATATTTGTGCAACTGATTTTATCTGAATTTTCATAAAATAACTTCCTGAAAGAGAGCGTAAAGTTAAACAAAAAATTTACAGGCTAATTCCGAAAAGTTTACCTTTGCATTTTAATCCGTGTAAACTGAACCCTGAACATCTTATATTTCAATGAAGAAAGATAGTTTTGAACGTATATGTGAACGTGCAATAGAGGGTTATATTGTGTCTTATGAAGAGGGAATCAGGCTTTACAATGAGGCACCCCTTCAACTTCTTGTTTATACTGCCGACACAATCAGAAAAAAGCTTCATCCGGACAATAAAGCCGGATGGATAATTGACCGGAATGTAAACATCACCAATATATGTTTCTCTCAATGTCTTTTCTGTAATTTCTGCCGCAAAAAAACCTCGCCTGATTCATACGTTACAACTATGGAGCAATACAGGCAGAAGATTGACGAACTTTTTAATTTAGGAGGCGACCAGTTGCTTTTGCAGGGAGGGATGAATCCCGAGCTGGGGCTTTCATTTTACATAAATCTGTTTACATCACTTAAAAAGGAGTATCCGGCGTTGAAGCTTCATGCTCTGGGGCCACCTGAGATTGTGTACCTCTCAAGGAAGGAAGGAATGACATATTCTGAAGTACTTCAGGAGTTAATCCGGGCCGGGCTTGACAGTCTGCCGGGCGCTGGAGCAGAAATTCTTTCCGACAGGGTAAGGAAGACAGTTTCTCCTTTAAAAGCCACTTCAGGTGAGTGGCTAAATGTTATGAGGGAGGCTCACAGGCTTAATCTTCCAACCTCAGCCACGATGATGGCAGGTCATATGGAAACACGGGAAGAAAGAATAATGCATCTTATCCTTCTAAGGGATGTACAGGCAGAAAAACCAGAAGGCAGTTATGGATTTATTTCCTTTATCCCATGGCCATTTCAGGATAAAAACACCAGGCTGGCCATGAAATACGGAATCAGAAACAATCTGAATGGAATGGAATATATCAGACTTATATCCATCAGCAGAATAATGCTTAACAACATACCTAACATTCAGGCTTCACTGCTTACAGTGGGAAAAGATATTGCAATGATGTCACTCCATTCAGGCGCAAATGACCTCGGTTCTGTAATGATTGAAGAGAATGTGGTGAGTGCTGCCGGAAGTACATACCGGTTTGACGCTGCAACAATACAGGAAATAATTAAAACAGCGGGGTTCATTCCTGTAAAAAGAAATCAGAAATATGAACCCTTAAACTGATCAGGGCAGTTGAATTATTATTACGAAGTTGTTCCGGAGAAAGTATAGTAAATATATTGATGGGGTCTTTTAAGGCCTCAGGCAATTTATAATAAAGAATAAATTAATCTTTATTAGTCTGTTCTTTCTTTTCTTCTTCTTCGGGCTCGTATCTTGAAGCTTTTTTGAATTCCTTAAGCCCCTGACCGATACCTTTCATTAATTCAGGAATTTTACGTCCTCCGAAAAGCAGAACAACAATCAATAGTATTAAAACTATCTCCATTGGTCCAATCTTTCCCATTTCCTTAAGTTTTAAAATCGCTACAAAGTTATAATTACTTTATTAAAAACAAACTTTTTTATAAAAACTATTTTCGCAGCAATTTGATTATGTCGTTTCCATTGGCATAGATAAGCAGGGCAAAAAGGATTATCATTCCCACTATCTGGGCATATTCAAGAAATTTATCATCTGGTTTCCGTCCGGTAATTACTTCATAAAGAAGAAAGGTCACATGGCCTCCGTCGAGTGCTGGTATAGGCAATATATTCATAACTGCAAGTATTATTGAAAGGAAGGCAGTAAGGTTCCAGAAAGCATGCCAGTTCCATACATCAGGAAAGATTTTGCCGATGGTAATAAATCCGCCCAGTGATTCATATGCCTTTGTTTCTTTTGAGAAAATAAGCCGGAACTGTTTCAGGTAATCACCTATTGTGTTTATTCCCAGTCTTATTCCAGCAGGAATTGATTTCAGGAAACTGTATTTAACTGTCTTATAATCAAATATATTCTCATAAACTCTGATTATTTCGAGCCTGCCTGCCCGGGTTGGTTTAACGGGAATATTGAGGCTCTGTCCGTTTCGCAGTATGTTTAGTGTTAAAACTCTGTCACGGTTTTTCATAAGATAATTCTGAAACTCATCGAAAAACCGGAACCTGATACTATCGATACCGACAATCTCGTCATTAGGCGATACACCTGCATCTTTTGCTGGCGATACCTTCCCAAAACCGCTTACTATAAAAGGAGAAAATGGCACTCTGGCGTCAATATGTCCTCCGCCCTTTATTGCTCCCCTGATATAATCTTTTGGTATATTTATGTTGATAATTTCACCATTTCTTTCAACCTGAATTGTATTGCGGTTATTCAGGATTATTTCTTTTGGGATCTGGTAGAAATTATCAATATACTGATTATCAACCGACAGGATTTTATCTCCGTTTCGCAGGCCGATTGAGTAGCCAATACTGTCAGTGACGATTCCATATTTCACGTTTGAGGTAGGAAGATATGTTTCTCCCCATGCATATAATATTGATATATAGATAACAAATGCCAGAATAAAATTAAAAAGCACGCCGCCTGTCATAATAAAAAGTCTCTGCCACGATGGTTTTGACCTGAATTCCCATGGTTCCGGATGCTTTTTTAATTGTTCCCTGTCGAGCGATTCATCTATCATTCCTGAGATTTTTACATAACCTCCTAAGGGAAGCCAGCCAATACCATATTCGGTTTCTCCTTTCTTAAACCTGAACAGTGAAAACCATGGATTAAAAAAAAGATAAAATTTCTCCACCCTTGTTTTAAAAATTCTGGCAAAACAGAAATGGCCTAATTCATGTATAATAACAAGAATAGAAAGACTTAATACAAACTGAAGAATTTTTATTAGAATGGTCATGTTTTAACTTATTTCGTTAATATAATCTTTTGCCCTTGCTCTGCTTTCTAAATCAGATGCTTCGAGGATTTCAAGAGTGATATCTGCTACAAATGGTGTTCTGGTCATTGCATGTTCAACCACATCGGGCATCTGAGTAAATCTCATTTTACCTTCAAGAAAGCCTTTCACTGCAATTTCGTTGGCTGCATTGAGAATACATGGCATGTTTCCCCCTGTGCGCAGTGCATCAAATGCAAGTGGCAGATTGCGGAAAATATCGGGATCAGGTTTCCGAAAAGTCAGATTGCCGTATTCATAAAGGCAAAGGCGGGGAAGGTTTGACTGAAGTCTCTCAGGGTAACTAAGGGCGTATAATATAGGTATACGCATATCCGGAACACCAAGCTGAGCTTTAACCGAACCGTCATGAAAATATACAAGCGAATGTATGACTGACTGCGGATGAATAACAACGTCTATAATATCGGGATGAAGGTTAAAGAGCCATCTGGCTTCAATTACTTCAAGTCCTTTATTCATCATGGTAGCTGAATCTATTGTGATTTTGCTGCCCATATCCCAGTTGGGATGCTTAAGTGCTTCAGAAGGTGTAACAAGCCTCAGCCTTTCATAAGAATAGTCGAGAAATGGACCACCTGAAGCTGTGAGCACTATTTTTTCAATTGAATTTTTACCTTCTCCTTCGAGGCACTGGAATATTGCAGAATGTTCCGAGTCGATTGGGATTAACCGGCTTCCTGACTTTAATGCTGCCTTTACAATCAGCTCACCTGCAACAACAAGTGTTTCCTTATTGGCAAGGGCTACATCTTTCCCATTTTTTACAGCAGCCATAACAGGCTTCACTCCTGCATAACCTACCATTGCAGCTATTACGAGGTCTACTTCTCTTACAGTGGCTGCATTAATCAGTTCTTCACTCCCGGCCAGCACTTTTACAGGTAAACCATTGAGTGCATCTTTAACTTTTCTGTAAAGAGATTCATTGGCTATAACCACCATGCCTGGCAAAAACTGTTTTGCCTGTCTGATAAGCAGATCTGCATTATTGCAGCAGGTAAGTACTTCAACTTTGAATTTATTGGGAAACCGGGAAACAATATCCAGTGTTTGCGTTCCTATTGACCCTGTTGAGCCAAGAAGTGCTATCCGTTTTGGTTCAGGCATTTTCACAAACGATTAAAAGAAGACGTGTTTCTCGGGATCAAGAGGGGTGCCTTTATACCAGATTTCAAAATGAAGATGAGGACCTGAAGTATAAAGTTCACCGGAATCACCTACTATTGAAATTGCCTCTCCTGCCCTGACATAATCTCCGTTTTGCTTCAAAAGTTCGGCATTATGCTTATATATTGTTACAAGATTATTGCTATGCTGTATCTGTATTACATAGCCGGTTTCCATTGTCCAACCTGTAAATACAACCGTACCATCAAGTGCAGCCATTACCGGTGAACGGGGTTTTGTAATTATGTCCGTGCCAAAATGTTTTGCTCGGGGGTCAAACCTGGCTGTCACAATTCCTTTAACAGGAGGGAAAAAATGAAGGCTGGCGAGACCCGGACTTTCTGTTAACCTTGGAAAAGAAAGATTAAGTTTTTCTTCTTTTTCAACCTGGGATTTTAACTCTGCGACTTCCGGTATGGAAGTAAATTCAATATTACTGTATTTCCTGCCTGTATCGGGTTCTGAAATCATATCCACAGGCTGTTTTCCCGAGATAATTGCATTAAGATTTGCAAAATACTTATCCCTTAGTTCCAGCTCCCTTTCAAGTGAATCGAGCCTTATTGCACTCACTATAATATTCCTCCGCATTTCCACATCAGGATATCCGGGAATAAATTCCCTCAGATTAGTAAATGCAATCAGTGAGGCTGTGGCTCCGATAATAAAAAGAATGATGAATGAAACAATCAGGAATGCATTGTATCGTGTAAGCCTGATTTTCCAGACCTCTTCAAAGGTAGTGTCGTTATATACTGTAAAACGGTACTTATCCCGCCAGTTTCTTTTTTTCTTCTCGTTGCCTGCCATTAATTGAAACTGAAATTAACTAACAAAGATAATAAAACCCGCTCTATTATGTGAATGTTTTCTCCGAATGCAGGAGAAAATAAACAAAATAAACTCAGACCACCTTTACCGGCTTATCTTCACTTTGCCAGAGACCGTGTTTTGTGCATACTGCCATTGCCGACAGGTTCATTGATACTTCGGGTGCAACAATAAAAAAGCCGGCTTCGAAGTGTTCGGGTTTATTGGCGTATGCGCCGGCAGTATAGCGGGTTTCAGCCAGAAGAGTTTCCCTGTTCCAGAGTTGTATCACGCTTATGTAATGGTCGGGGTCGTCGGGGTGAACGTACTCATCCCCGAGTACCACCCTTACCTCAAACTTTTCTCCCCGTTTCACGGTATCGGGACAAAAGATATGCGGCATGTGCCGGTCGAGATAATCCCTTTTTAATTCCTTCTCTTCCTTTTCAATTTCGGTTGCTTTAAATACTCGTGGCATAATAACAAGGTTTATGAATTATAAATACATGAAACATATCGGTTAAGAATCAATCATGCAAACGTATAACAAACATAGATATTAATTTGTTATAATTTAAGGGATAAATTTTGTATTTTGTTTTGAATTTAGTACTTTTGTACCCACAAAACTGCGGGGTGGAGCAGTGGTAGCTCGTTGGGCTCATAACCCAAAGGTCGGAGGTTCGAATCCTCCCTCCGCTACAACGAAAAATCCCTTGCTGCGACAGCAGTAGGGGATTTTTGTTTTTAGACCGAGCCGGGCTTGCCCGGATGAGGAATAAAAACAAAAAGACCAGCGCAGACGCCGCAGGCGGATGCCGGGATTTTTCGTTGTGAAGCTCTCCCTTGTACGCCCTTACAGGCGGCATGGAGGATGGAACGAGGGGGCGACTTGGCGAAAGGGGGACTTGGCGAAAGGGAGACTTGGCGAAGGGCGACTTGGCGAAAAAATAAATAAAAGGATTTACTATCACTCATCCATCACGTCGCATAGTCGCTTAGTCGCCTGGTCGCATAGTAGCGGAGAGCGGAGAAAAAAGAGCACTGTTTGTGCTACACAATCACTTTTATTATCAGGCAGGAGATTCTTGAATCAAACCATGTTTGTTACTTAGCACCATCAAAAATCATATATATAACCGCTGGCAGTGAGGCACCGATAAATGGTCCGGCTATTGGCACCCATGAATAGAGTCAGCCGCTGTCACACTTATTAGGAATAGGGAAAAAGAAATGTATAATATGCAAGCCAAGGTTGCGGGTGCAATTAAGATAAACCCTCTGCCTGACGTTTCCTATACGTTTCTCGAATGATACCTGGCTGTCCTGATTGCCATATCCCATCCTTCAGCCAGTTTCCTGGCATCTTCCGTGCTTATCCTCGGTAAGAACATTTTTTCAACCTGCCATTGCTTCTTCAGTTCACCAGTATCTGGCCAGAAACCAGTAGCCAGTCCGGCCAGATATGCTGCACCGAGAGCTGTTGTCTCGGTTATCACCGGCCTTACAACCTTAGCCTGCAGTATATCGGCCTGGAACTGCATCAGAAGGTTGTTCACGGTTGCGCCGCCGTCAACCCTCAGTTCGCTGATTTTAATTCCTGAATCCTTCTCCATTGCCTTAAGTACATCGAAGGTCTGGAAAGCAATACTTTCGAGGGCGGCACGGGCAATATGGGCCGATGAAGTCCCGCGGGTCAGTCCCATGATTATACCTCTTGCATGCTGATCCCAGTGCGGGGCGCCAAGGCCGGCGAAGGCCGGGACAAAATAGACCCCTTCACTGCTGTTTACCGTGCCGGCAAGCTTTTCAACTTCCCCGGAACTTTTTATTATCCCTAGCCCGTCCCTCAGCCATTGTACCACTGCACCGGCAATGAAAATGCTTCCTTCAAGAGCATATATAGTCTCTTCCCCGATTTTCCATCCCACCGTGGTAAGAAGCTTATTGGCCGATTCTGTTGGTTTGTTACCGGTATTCATTATCATAAAACATCCTGTGCCGTAAGTGTTTTTGACCATTCCCGGTACGATGCACATCTGTCCGAAGAGTGCGGCCTGCTGGTCGCCAGCTATACCTGCAACAACTATGTCCCCGTCGAGCGGCTTTACTGCCGTGCCATACACTTCCGAGGAAGCCTTTACTTCAGGAAGAATGCTTTCGGGGATATCAAAAAGTTTAAGGAGATCCTTATCCCACTCCAGGGTGTGGATATTAAAGAGCATCGTTCTTGATGCGTTCGATACATCAGTGATATGAAGCTTCCCTCCGGAGAGGTTCCATGCAAGCCATGAATCCACCGTTCCGAAGGCGAGCCGGCCTTCCGAAGCCATCCTCCGGGCACCGCTAACATTGTCGAGGATCCATTTAACCTTTGTGGCAGAGAAATAGGCATCAATAACCAACCCTGTTTTTTTCTGTATCATTTCAGCATGACCTTCTTTCTTCAGTAAGTCGCAGTATTCAGCGGTACGCCTGTCCTGCCACACAATTGCATTGTAAACAGGTTTTCCGGTTGATCTGTCCCACACAACTGTTGTTTCGCGCTGATTGGTTATGCCTATGCCATCTATATCAGAGCTTTGTATCCCGGCTTTAACCATTGCCTCAATGGCAACATCTGCCTGCGAAGACCATATCTCTTCAGGGTTATGCTCTACCCATCCCGGCCGGGGAAAAATCTGGGCAAACTCCTTCTGTGCCGTTGATACCGGCAAACCATCGCGTCCGAAAAGAATGGCTCTTGAACTGGTAGTGCCCTGGTCGAGGGCAAGAATATATTTTTTCACTTAGAGCTTGATTAAAATGTTTTACGTTATGTACAGATATAGGTTTTTGCCATCCTTCTGAATTTTTCAACCTCTTCCTCCACCCACACCTTTCCGTAACCAAATTCTGCTGCCATTATTTCAGCCACTGCCGGGGCACATTTTTCGGCAGCACGGGCATCAAGAATCAGCATTCTGGTTCTTCTTGAAAGCATATCTTCAAGAGTCACCGGCATTTCATTTCTGCAGATCCAGATAATTTCAGCCTTAGTATAAGGCAGGTTTTCAGATATTTGATGAGCAGTATCAGGTTTATCTGTCATCATTTTTTCAATTTCGAATGCTCCCTTACCATATATTTTCAATCTTTCTGATGCTGATTTCCTGGGGACCGAATCAATTCTGAATGTTTTTGTGACACATTTCCGTTTTTCAAGCAGTCCCGCTTTTATGGCTGCATCTATTGTTTCTTCAGCCATGCACCGGTAAGTTGTCCATTTTCCTCCGGTGATGGTAAGCAGTCCGGATTCTGAAAGTATTATCTTGTGTCTTCTCGATATCTCCTTTGTTGCATGGGGATTGCCGGGGTCAGAAGCCAGTGGCCTCAGTCCGGCAAAAACCGATAGGATGTCCTTTCTTCCGGGTACTTTAACGAGATATTTTCCTGCATTTCTGAGTATGAAATCAATCTCTTCGTCAAGGGCAACGGGCTCCTCATTTATTTTTTCGAGCGGGGTATCAGTTGTTCCCACAACTGTTTTACCGTGCCAGGGTATGGCGAAAAGTACCCGGCCATCGTCGGTTTTCGGTATCATCAGGGCCGACTCACCCTGAAGGAATGATTTGTCGAGAACAAGGTGCACTCCCTGGCTGGGCCTGATAATACGTTGGGCATCAGGCTTATCCATTCTCAGGATATCGTCCGCGAAAACGCCGGTGGCATTAACAACCAGTTCGGCATAAAGTTCATATTCAGTGCCGGAGAGTTTATCAACAGCCTTAACCCCTTTTACTTTTCCCTCTTCATTCTTTACAAGTCCTTTGACTTCAAAATAATTCAGGAGGGTGCCTCCGTTATCTGCAATTGCCTTTGCGAGCGATACAGCCATCCTGGAGTCGTCGAACTGGCCGTCGTGATAAACGATGCCGCCTTTAAGCCCTTCCTGTCTTATGTTGGGAAGACGTTCAATGACCTTTCGGCGGCCGATAAAATAAGACGGGCCAAGTCCCAGGCGTCCGGAGAGAATACTGTAGAAGGTAAGACCTGCAGTGTAAAAGAATGCGTCGAACCAGGTATACACCGGGATAATGAATTCCTGGTTTGAAGTGAGGTGCGGCGCATTTCGCAGCATTATACCCCGCTCTTTGAGTGCCTCAATAACCAGCAGAAGGTCCATCTGTGCAAGATATCTCACCCCGCCGTGAACAAGTTTTGTGCTTCGTGATGAGGTGCCTGAAGCAAAATCCGACTTTTCAAGCAGAATGGTTTTATAGCTCCTTGTAAAGGCATCAAGGGCAACGCCAAGGCCTGTGGCTCCTCCGCCTATCACAATTATATCCCATTTGCCGTTTATCTGTTTTTGCAGTTTTTCCAGCTGCTGCGTTCGTGTCATAATTGAATGTTAAAGTGAACTAAACATACAAATATTTGTTAACTTTAGCAACAACAAAAAACAGTATAATTTTAAATATCCGTTTATGCACCCGGCTAAATTCAAATAACATGAAACCTTTAATGATTTTAATTCTTCCGTTTATGATTTTCTTCAAGTCCCATTCCCAGACAAAACCGTCGGTTGTCTCGTCGGTTGACCTTAACCGTTATGCAGGCACATGGTACGAAATCGCAAGGTTGCCAAACTCTTTCGAAAAAGGTTTAAAGTGCATTACCGCCACTTATACACTGAGAGATGACGGGAAGATCACCGTGCTAAACCGCGGGCATAAAATAAGTGATCCGTCACGCGTAAGCAATGCGAAAGGCGTTGCATGGGTACCCGACAAAAGCTCGCCGGCGAAGTTAAAAGTGCAGTTCTTCTGGCCTTTCAGCGGAGATTACTGGATAATTGACCTTGACAGTGATTACAGGCATGTTCTGGTAGGCGATCCCTCCTATAAATATCTCTGGATATTGTCGAGGGAAAAAAAGATGGACGAGGCTACTTTCAAAAAGCTTCTTGATAAGGCAGTTGAGAACGGTTTTGATGTAAAACCCCTGATTAAGGTTGAGCACGATTGCCGGTAAAAGGCTGTTGAATATCCCTGCTGAATAATTACTTCAGCATTTTTATTATCTGCGACATATCGCCGTCATTTACTGCAGGCTTAAGGTTGAGTATCCTGCATACAAGGTTGTATATATCCACGTTATTCAGTTCTTCAACTTTATAATTTTTTTTGAATGCCGGGCCGGCGGCGAAGAAAATGCCATACATATCGGGGTTCCTGTTGTCGTAGCCGTGGGCACCGCCTTTGAATTTTCCGATAAGTGGTCTTGATGCAAGGTACCATGAGCTGTCGGCTACCGCAACAATTGCGCTGATTCTCTCGTTTGTCCCGTAATGCCACCTTGAGGGCAGATTCTCCTTTGCCCATGCTTTAACGCCCCGCGTATGGTTTATCAGCAGAAGAACGGAGTCCTTTTTACCTTCTGCAGGGTCAATAAACAAAACCGGGTTGCCGCCGTAGATATTTTTAATCATTCTTGCCGGCACCACATCTCTGAGGTTGATATACCTTTCGGATGATACTTCAGCCATGCCGTGGTCGGAAAGCACAATCAGGTTTATTCTTTTTGCATGGGGCAGAGCGTTTAACCTGTCTCTGAGAACTCCCAGCAATGAATCGAGCAGGTTGACCACCTCTCCCGTTTCAGGCGAAACCGGGCCGTAATCATGGCTTGTGGCATCGGGTTCATCAAAATAGAGAGTAATAAGCTCCGGCCTTTTCTCCTCCGGGTAGCTCAGCCATTTGATAACCGTATCTATCCGCGCCTCATAAGTAACATTTTCGTCGTATTTTTTCCAGTAGTGCGGATGCATGCCAGCCACTGGTGCTTCTGAACCTACCCAGTAAAACGAGGCCGCCAGTGCCCCCTGTTTCTGTGCAGTTACCCATAAAGGTTCTCCGCGGTAAAAGGCAGGGTTTTCCACTGCCGCCCTGTCGCCTATCCTGTACAATAAACCTAAGTCGGGTGCAAAGAAAGTGTTGTTAACAATTCCGTGATGGTCGGGATATAGCCCCGTGGCAATTGAATAATGATTCGGGAAAGTGTTGGTAGGAAATGATGATACAAGCCTTCCGGCTTTTACGCCTTCCGATGCGAGTTTATTTAGGTTCGGCGTATTATACAGTTTGTCATAATCCCATCTGAATGCATCAAAAGAAACAAGCACGACATAGCTTTTATGAGGTTTCCGTGTCTTTACGGCTGATGAGGATGAAAGTGTTACAAGGATAATAATAAGCAGTCCCGTAAGGAGCTTAAGAATCTTTTTACCAGTATTTCCGGACATTTGCCTGAATATTAAGGATACAAAAATGGGAAAATTTCTGATTATTGTATCTCTTCTGCGCCAATCTGCGACATCTGCGGGAGATTTTCTTTGTTTCCCGCAAATCACGCTGATTTTCGCATAATTTATCAGCGTTGATCCGCGAAAAAAATCCACGTTCCCGATGGCTATCGGGATCAGCATTCCATAATAAAATCAGGGTCTGGTACTTGACTTTAAGGTTTTAATTTTGTAATTTTGATAGTGAAAATACTGTTTGTCTGAGTATTAACCAAAAGTGACTATTAAATGAATAG
>Ga0078972_1002313_pt1 | contig 63951 bp, 63 predicted proteins | sample YelNatPaOPGAMG01_FD_67568 | JGI IMG/M metagenome (GOLD analysis project Ga0078972, IMG submission 67568) | Hot spring thermophilic microbial communities from Obsidian Pool, Yellowstone National Park, USA - OP-RAMG-01 (SPADES assembly) (version 2) | ecosystem: Environmental > Aquatic > Thermal... | reverse complement strand
ACCGGGAAAAGATAGAGAGTTCCTTCAGCTGCAACAGAGAATGCAAGAAGGATATACAAAGTAGTAAATAAAACCTTATCAACTGTTCCTTTCGAGATAAACTAATCCAGAGATGCTAAACTAATAAGGTAAAAGTATGTGTAGTGCCTTGTAAAAAAGTTAACTTTTTGTCAGGCAATAAATTACAAAATTTCACCGATGAAGTCAGGAAATATCTTTGTAATTCTTTAATTTCTCACTGGAAATAAATTTCGCCAGATCATTGACAATATTTTCAAGCCCGTGCTTTTGCAAAATATCAAGCCTGCCAAGATTGGCAACCACTCTTTGCCTGACTTTTCCCTTATCACGGTAGCTTTCACAAATCTTAAGATAGGTGTAATTTTTAGATTTAACCAATTTCAAATACATAATGTAAATATTATACCATATCCACACTAATATGTCAATACTATAAACTAAAAATACGAAAAAATAATTTTACACAAAACACAAAAGTTGTCCACACAAATTTTGGAAAAATTTGCCTGTGAAAAATAAAATACATTAAAATACAATAACTTAGCTTTTTCAAAACCTTTAATTTTTACCTCAAAGTGTCAAAGTCAGGAAAAATTCATAACATCAACAGGCAAAAGACTTAACTCACCACCTGAAAAATATTCCTGCTTCAAGAGATATTCCCGTTCTAACTTTGTAGTTATTTAACATGTCAGTATAAACTCCATAACCAACCATTAAATCAATACCAAAATGTTTCCAGTAAAACTCAAGTCCAGGACCAATTCCCCAATTAAGGAGTAATCTTTTAAGTTCATATTTAATCTCTTCTTCTAAAGAATAATCATAAGTATAGGTATGCTCATAAACAGCACTTACGGCAGTATAGATAAACAACCTTATCCATCTTGCAGAAAAAAACTCTTTGAGTAAGGTGATACCTCCATCTACAAACTCATAATCATCGTTAATTATAGGCGGTATAATGGTAAATTGAATACCCCAGTTATCCATATATCTGTAACAAATACCGCTTGCTGTTGATGTTCCAACAGCTAATCCTATATAGTTTTTACTATCTTTCAGTTTCTTATTTTCGATATCATCAACAGAATCATCTGAACTCTGTGAAAAAACTGTGTTTGCAATCATAAGCAGAAACAGCAGAGAAAACATCCACGACCTTTCCAAAAATTTAAATTTCATTACTACCTCCGTTTTGGATTTTTCTTTTTTAATTGTAATCTTAAAAGGGTCTTTTGTCAATAGACAAATGTCACAATTTTTGATTTTTAGGGGTCATTTGTTGATTCTTTACTCTTCAAATCAAAGTATTCCATTGTAGCGTAACGGAATGTATTAATTCTATCATACAAAAAAATTTTGGTTACAGTAATTTTACCAAAATATTCCTTTTTAGAGGTATAATATGCGGTCATCATCTTTTTTCCACTTAGAGAAAAACAATCTGTCTTTACAGGTGTAAAATCATTGGGATCGATCCAAATATGAATTTTATTGTAATTTAAACCTTCTTTCTTGGCTTTTAATTCAAGATAATAACAGTTTGATACAATGATTGTATTGCCGGAGGTGTCTTTGCCCTCTGTAGAGTCTATACCTTTTAATACAGGAGTATAATCTTCTGAATAACTGAGTCGTGAAATATCATCAAATGAAATTCCTCCAACAAGTCTTTGAGAAGGTGAAATCGGTATTGGATTTTTAGTGTTGGGAACAATAATCCAGATTTCGTTATTTTTGAAAATAATTTTTTTGTCTTTCATATTTTTTGGTTCTATATATGTCAGTGAGGTCAATTTTCCTTTTTCTACCTCTGCTTTCATAATTGAAACATCTTCAAGTTTATTGTTTTTGTAATTTTCAAAACGAATAATCATCTCAAAATCACTGTCCACGATACGATTAGCTTCTAAATTACTTATAATTTCAACCGCGGAAATAGTATTTGTTTCCTCCTCACAGTAAAGAAAATCTTTAAAAGATAATAAAAATAAAATGACTATAATTTTTTTCATACGAAAATTTCCTCCTTTAAATCCATCTCAAAGCCTCAACAATTGAAAGTTTTGAGGCTCTATAAGAAGAGCTTAAAGATGCTAAAATAGAAACGAATGTAAAAAGAATAAAGCAACTTATAATTCCTGGTAAATCCGGTTTAAAAAACACTTTCACAATTTCATTATTAACTATAACAGGTAGTCCTTCTATAATCTCAACAAAAAAAATAAACAGGTAAGTAACAATCAATCCTAAGGTACTTCCAATTATCCCTATTAAACTGCTTTCTGTTATAAAAATCCCAGCAATCTGAAACCTTGTTGTTCCAATCGCACGAATAGTTCCAATTTCTCTAATTCTATCATATATATTCATATTTACAGTATTTGAAATGGTAAAGGTTACTATAAAAAGCACTATTGAAATAATTACAACAAACAAAACATCGTAAATCTTTTTAACACTTTCATAAAAATCCGCAAGTTCTTTCCAAGTTTTGTATTCAAGATTATACTTTTTGCATATCTCTTCAATTTTAGTTAGAACCTTTGTAGTATCTTCTGTATGTCTCAAAAGAATAATTATCTTTTGAACACTACTGCCAGTGTTGAGTAAATATCCGGCATCTTCAAGTGAAATAGTTGCAAATATATTATCAACTTCGCTATATCCAGTCTTTAAGATTCCTATCAAGATAAAATCCAGCGCATTTATTCCACCCCCTTTTGCATTGCACATCAATGTTAAAGTGTCTCCGATTTTAATGGACAATTTTTTAGCAACCCCTTCCCCTACGACAATAGTTTTACTTTTAGCCAATCCTTTTCCCTCCTTTAAAGCCAAAAAAGTATTAAGTTTATCTTCATTTTCTGGAACTCCAGCTTCACCGGAAACAATTGTCGATTTTTTACCTGAGGATAGAATACCATTAAACTGTAATCTTGTGGTTACAAGTTCTATTTCCTTCATTTCCTTTAAATCTTTAAGTATTTTGTATGGATTACTTATAAGGTATGAAAAAGGTTCTTCGTTCCCATATCTAAAATATCCTTTCTTATACAACTGATAATGCCCAATTCCACTACGTACTAGAGATTCTCTTAAGTTATTTCCATTCCATATAAAAAACCCCCGCGTTAGTAAACAGGAAACAATTCCTATTATAATAGAAATCATTGTAATAAAAGAACGTCTGAAATTCTTCAAAATATTTCTAAATCCCAACTTAATATAAAACATTCTTCCTCCTAAAACCAGCGAAGAGCATCAACTATAACAAGTCTTGAGGCTCTGAAAGCTGGATAAAATCCTCCAACAACCGTAGTAATGGTAAACAAAGTCATTAACTTAAAGGCTTCCAAAATATCCGGCTTAAAAAGAGCAATATATCCTCTTGCCTGTCCTGGAGGAGGGGGAATTGCAATACCACCTGAACTATTAAGAATCCAGGAAATTAAATAACCGAGCAAAATTCCAAAAAATCCACCTATCAAACCTATAATAAAACTTTCCGATAAAAATATCTTTATAACTTGAAAACGCGTAGTACCAACCGCACGAATTGTTCCAATTTCTCTAACTCTTTCTTGCATTGCAAGATTTAATGTATTTGTAATTGAAAAAACCACAACTAATACAACAATTGACATAATAAGAACATAAACAAGATCGTAAAACAACTTTGGGCGAGAATACTGTAATCCAGCAAGTTTTTCCCAGTTAAGATACTCAAGATTCATTTTCTCACATATATTTTTGATAAAAGGTTCTACTTTAGAAATATCTTCGGTCCTTTTAAGAAGAACAATAATCCTGTCTACAGACCCTGAAAGGTTTAAAAGTTTCTGAATAGCTTTGATATTTGCTATCACTAACACATCATTATAAGCTTTTATCTGTGCACAGATAATTCCTGTCACTTCAAAATCTAAAGCATTTATTCCACCGCTTTTTAAGGTAGCCATAAGTGTTACAGAATCTCCCACCTTTAAATTAAGCTTTTTAGCAACACCATTTCCTAAAACAATACCAAAAGGCTTGTTTTCAGTTAAAAAATTTCCGCTTTCTATCGTTGAAAAGTTATTTAATTCCTTTTCTTTTGATGGCAAACCTGAAAATCCAAAAACTATGGTACTTTTTTCTCCTGTGGAAATCATACCCCCAAAGTTTAATCTTGGTGTGATACACTTTATAAGTGAATTCTTTTCTAACTCAGCATAAATTTTTGACGGATTATTAATAAGAAAACTATAAGGTTTTTCTAAAGAATTAGTCATGTATCCTTTTCTGTAAATTTGAAAATGTCCCAGTCCTCCATTTATAAGTGATTCTTTTAATCCCCAGAGAGTATGCGACATAAAACCTTCTGTTAAAATACAACAGGCAAGTCCTATAGCAACAACAAGCATTGTCTTAAAAGAACGCCTGAAATTTCTTAAAAGATTTCTAAATCCTAATTTTATATAAAACATATAACACTCATCATATTAGTAAATCTGTCCATCAAGTATATGTATAACTTTTTTAGCATAACTGGAAATAATTTCACTGTGAGTAGAAAAAAAGAATGTTACATTATTCTTGACGTTAAGTTCAAGTAAAAGAGAAATAATCTTTTCACCTGTTTTAGAATCAAGATTTGCGGTTGGTTCATCGGCAAGTATTATATCAGGATCTGTCACAAGTGCCCTTGCTATTGCAACACGCTGCCGCTGACCACCAGAAAGTTCATCAGGTCTTCGTTTTAAATAATCTTTAAGTCCAACAGATTCAATTGTTTCTATAACCTTTTCCTTATCTACTTTTTTTCCTCTTATTATAAGAGGATATTCAACATTTTCATAAACGTTCAATGCAGAAATAAGGTTAAAGCTTTGAAAAATAAAACCTATATGTCTGTTTCTAAATATAGATAGTTTTCTATCGCTCATTTCTTTTATTCTATGTCCCTTAATTATTATCTCTCCTTTTGTAGGAGTATCAAGACAACCTATAATGTTTAGGAGGGTTGATTTCCCTGCCCCCGATGGTCCCATTAAAGAAATAAAATCCCCTTTGTTTATTACCAGATTTATATTCTTTAAAGCAGGGATCTCAACCTTCCCTAACCTATAAACTTTTGACACATCTTTTAAAGTAATAAGTTCAATGTTTTCAGTTTGATTTAACATTTAACCTCTTTTCTAAAATCTAATAGCAACTAAATCAAAATTAACAATTTCTTCTCTTCTGTTGAATAAGCCTCTTTTTTCGGTGACAGAGTTTATCCTCTGATCTAAAGGATAATTATACACAGTGCTAAGGCTTAAACCTTCCTGTAGAGAACTGTTAAATCTACGTCCATAAGAAAATGCGCTAAAAGCTGAATAAATATCTCCTCCAATCATAAGCCCCAAACCAACAAGGTAAAATAAATAACCTGTTGAATATTGAGAGGAATCAACAGTTGGATAGGAATAACCATATTCATCTTTTGTATAGTGGATAGAATTGACCATCATATATGCTCCAAAATATGCCACCCCAATACCACTTCCAAACAAAACTAAAGTAACTACACCTCCTGTAGTATCACCAACAATCCAGTTACCCAGGGAAGGAACAACAAAACTCAAGAAACCAAGAGCCGGGATTTTTTTGTTAGCATAAAACAAATCCATTCTCGTTTTCTCATCAAGAGAACTTGAAATAGTTTTCAACTCCTGTAAGCCACTTTTCGTCATAAATCTTTTGCTTCTGATAAGTTCCTGAGCCTTCTGGACAGAAGAATTTGTCCCGTCTCCAAAAGTGAAAACTGACATAACCAGAAGTAAAGTTAAAAACATTACCGTAAACCTCATATTTTCCCCTCCTTAATTCTTAATAATTACTATTCTCTTCAATGCAGTTCTTTAAATTTTCAAAAACCTTCTTTCTTAATTTTTTTATTGCGATTAGTTTATCTGAATCACATTCTGGATAAACCGGCTCAAGGACTATAAGACTTACTTTACTAGGATTAACAAAAAACTTCCCCGGGGGCATAAATTTTCCTGAACCCAAAATACAAACAGGGACTATAGGGTAACCTGTTTCCACAGAAATTGCAAACGCTCCTTTTTTGAAAACACCAAGCTTTCCAGTTCTAGATCTATGCCCTTCAGGCCATATAATTAGATTCGAACCCATTGAAAGCAATCTTTTTGCCTTTTCTAACATTACATTCCATCCGTCATTTGCATTTATATATTTTGCGAGTCTCATAAAAAAACCATAAACCGGTATTTTAAAAGGCCAGGTTGAAACAAAAGCTCCATCAATCATAAGTGCTCCAAAAAGGTAAGGATCTATTGAGGAACAGTGATTGGCAACAAAAACACAGGGCTCTGGAATTTTCTCTGTTTTATAATAAACCTTAACAGGACAAAAAAAAGGCACAATTTTAACAAGTATCCATCCATAAAAACATATTGAAAGACGCACAGAAGATTCAAAATTTTTACCCCTTAAAATAAAAAACAAAACAAAAAAGGGGAAAAGAATTAAAGAAATTATAGTCACAATAAAAAACATAGTCCATAAATAAATATTTAATAATATTTTCTTTATCATAAAAAAACTTTCATATAATTATTATAAGGGATAAAATTTTTTTCCTTTATGAGTTTTATTGTTTCATACAGAGCATAAATAGTTGCATTTCTGTCCTGCTTACTTAAAGGTGTTACTGAGTCATGAAATAAAATTATAGAAGGGGCTTTAATTTTTTTCATTATCCTTTGAATTATTTTGTGGCTATCCAGATGTGTATCAATACTTCTAATATCCCACATAACAGGTATCAAATCTAGTTCTTTAATCACCCTTCCTATAATATGATTTTTCTGTCCGATTGTTGGGCAAAAAAATTTAGGTTTTACACCTGTAATCTGATATATAACATCATTAGCCCTCTTTATTTCTTTATAGACTTCTTTATAATTCATTAATAAAATATCAAATGGATGAGAATAAGTGTGATTTGCAATAATATGCCCCTCCTCATGAATCCTTCTTACTATTTCAGGATACTTTTCAGCATTTTTCCCAGTAATTGCAAAAAGGGCATGTATATTTTCACTTTTTAAAATATCTAAAATCCTATTCGTATAAACAGGGTCAGGTCCATCATCAAATCTAAAAAGTATACCCTTACAATTATTTTTAAAAAATTCTTTACCTTTAACTGTATTAAAGAAGAAGTTAGATCTTACAGAAAACATTCCATAAATATAGCAAATTTGATGAAATAAAACTAAGGTTATGATACCAATAATTAAAAAAATAGATCTAAGAAGAAATAAGTAGACTAAAATAAATACCGTGATAAAAATCAAGGTAATAAATGTCAAAGTATAAAATTTAGAAAACTCTCTTTTCTTTTTGACGTTTTGACTTAATCTGGTTTCCTCAAAAAAAGAAGGAAATAGAATTTTCAGAAACTTTGCAAAAAAATATACTGGATACTTAATACAATCCTTTCCAGCAAGAGCAATTCCCATGGCACCTAAAATCCAGCTTACTGTATAACAGAAAGAAGCTAATAGAGCACCACAAACAAAATTACGCGACTTAGAAATAAATAAAATCAAAGCGCTGCCCCCGTAACCAAGTATAAAGGCTCCAGCTATAGTAAAAATACCTATCCTTACTCTGAGTGGCAAACTCATAAAAGGTTCAGAGTCAAGCTTTTTCCCCACCTCTTTATTAACCCAATTAACAAAGCTATTTTTCAGCATAGACAAACAATAATATCCCTTTTGTAAATAAACTTTTTAAAACCAGGTCCTCCATTTTAATTACTTTAAAACCATTATTGATTAACAAATTTTTCATCTTTCTTTTACTGTAGGCATTCATAAAAATTCCCTGCCTGAAAAAATTTCCCAGTCTTCCCCACCACCTAAAAAAAGTATCATGTGCAGTTGTAATAATAATTTTTCCCCCTTCATTCAAAAGGGAAGAAATCTTAGAGAAAAGAGCTTTAGAGTCCGCTATATATTCTATCGCCGAAAAACTAACAATCAAGTCAAATTTTTCCTTTATTGAAACATCTAAAAAATCACCACAAACTACTTTTATGTTTGATATATCTTTCTGTTTTGTCTTTTCTTTTAATTTTTCAAGCATTTTTGTAGAAATATCCAGTGCTGTAATTTCTTTTACAAGCGGTGCTATTTTGAGAGTAAATCTTCCTGTGCCAGCTCCAATTTCAAGTACCGAGAAAGTCTTTTTTGCAACCAGGTTTATATATTTTAATACCATCTCTTTCTCTGGCTGTCTTACAAAACTAAAATTTTTGCTTTCCTGTTCTTCATCATAAGTATCAGCAAAAGAATCGTAAAAACGAATTACCTTTTCTTCCATAAGGCTCCATGAATTTTACTTTTGAAAATTAGCCATAAACATTTAAAGAGATTATATCACTTTATATTAAAAATTGCAACCTTTATGTTTAGTTAATATCCTATTCTTATACCAGTGGTTACATACATTCCAGATGAAAGTAAATCCCTCCCTGCTTCTATGTTTATTTTAAACCAGCCAAGTGCAATTTCCATTCCTCCAGAGAAAACAATTCCATAGATAGTATTATTATCAATTAATAAACAGTTTGCAACAGCACTGACAGAACTTGCCCCTTCAAATTGAGAATTTATTCCACCAAATAAGATGTAATAATCTACTCTTCCCCAGAAGTTGAATATTAAAAGCTGGTTGTTTGCAAAAAGAGAAAAATTAATTCCCTGATAATTCCAGTGAGAATTCAGATTACCTATAAATGTAACATTTGTTTCAGAAATAGTACTTGAGAGATTATTCTGAATTACAGATAAGCCGGTTGTATAATTATAACCAATTCCAGCGTATAAGCCAGTTTTAAAGAGTGCATCTTTTATAAAGTTATAATAAAAATTCAAATTTACTTTTAAATTATATTTTATGATTTTATTGATTTCTAACTCTGGAAGATAAGAAAAAACTAAAGTCCCAATAAAATTATATGGAAGTCTTAAAGTTGCATTAAGATTAAAGGTTTGTAATTCAACATCACTTAGTATATTTCTGTCGACACTAAAAAGCGGGAAATTTTGCTTTTCAAATTTATAAAAGTATAAAGGAGAGACTGTATCCGCAAATGAAAGGTCTATTGAGAAAGTTTGCTTTCCAGAAATATCGAGAATCGGCTGAATTTTTTTTACACTGAGATAAGAACAGACAAGACCTTTTGTAACAGTATTTCTAAATTCTAAAACTTTAATTTGCTCATTGTATAAATCATTTGAATCATAGCTTATAGCTCTTGAAAAAGCTAATAGCATTATTAATGTGGTCAAAGATAAAACTTTTATTTTTATATTCTTCATAATAATATTTTTTGCCTAAAATATTTTTATAACATAAGTATTAAGTAAACTAAATGAATAAATCAAAAAACAGATTAAAGTTATTATAAAAAGAAAAATTTTCCCTTTTGTTCTTTTGATTTTTAGATCCATGATACTCCAGATAACACATGTAAGTCCCAGAATTATTTCGAAAATAAACATAAAAACTGAAAGTAAAAAACGAGTTTTAGTTGAAAAGCTTGTATAGATCAATATTACGTAAAAAGGCCAGAGAAGCAACATGAAAAAAATAAAAAATGTTACAAATTTTAAAAATTTCTTCATACTTTATCTCCTGTAAACTTAAAATTTTTTTAAAATCCTTTTTTCCATATACTTGAAGGAGTTCCACCAACATTACCAATATTAACACTTAAAACATACTGAAAATCCTTACTGCTTGCTATTGCAAGGTCGAACCTTATTACGGTTAATAAGTTACCATTCATTCTTATCATTATCATTGGAGTTAAGTAAAGAGAATGAAGAAAGTTGTTATAATTTCCTTCAAAATATCCTGCGTAGGAAGCATTATAGCCAAGAATAAATCCACCAGAAAATTTAAAACTATAACTGTTAAAATACCAGAAAGCAGGAGAATCCCAGAATATTCCCCCCGGAAACATTATTCTCATCTCTAAAGAGCCTTTCAGGAAATAATCACATGGAATATCGTAAGAACCAGTGACGTTAGCAACAGGTGAAAATGCCCAGTATTTGTTACTCTGAAGAAGACTCTGTCCTGATAAATCAAGGACAAAAACCACTCTTTTAAAAGAATGAAAGAAAAACTGACTTTTAAAAAATATGGAGTTTATGTTATAATTTGAATTATCAATTGTATTTTTGATGAAGCTATGGCTGTTTCCTATTGATAAAAGAAAACCCTCTTCCGGATAGATAAAAAGCTGTCCCATAACCCACTGTTGTAAAGAAGAGTATCTTCTATCATAAACGAAGCTTAAATTAACATTTAAGTTATTGTAATTGTAGTAATCATAGGCGGCTTCTTTATCAATCATTCTATTCATCAAATAATTCAATTCTGCATTTATCTGGCAAAAGTATAGAAATGAATAGTTTGCATAGAAGTTTAGAATATCCTGACTTTGCCATTTATACTCGGGATTTTCAGTTACCTCTGAACCATTTGATAGCACTGTATTATTCTGTATTCTGTGATAATAACCATAACCAAAGTTAAGGTTAGGTCCTGTGACAAAGATATTCTGAATGATTCCAGTAAACCCAAAGTTGTTATAAAAACCATAAGGTGAACTTAAATCTAATGAAGGGAAATAGTACCCATAAATTGAACTTACAGGTGTTCTTGGTAAATCGAGAGGCAAATTTTCTCTATCTTCTGCATAGCTTATAATATACAAAAAGAGGAAAATAAAAATAAAAAATATTCTTTTTGAGTTGTTTTTTATATTCACAAAGATCTCCGGTAAAAATAATAATTACTTCCACAATTTGTCCTGTTCTATAATCCAGTATTGATTACCAATATCGAGGCTGAATTTAACCCATCTTCTCTTGGGACCATTTTCATACCAGAGTTTCATTGCATCTGTAAATTGTTTCATCAATCCAGCAAAAACGGGGTCCTGTATTTCTGCGATAACTTCGGTTGCGCTTATCTTTCCTAATTTCGTCTCTATAACTACATTATCATTAACTATTTTAAATCTTGCAAGGAATGGTTCTTTGACGTATTCCTGCCAGATGTTGATATAACCTGGGGATTTCCAATCATATATTCTTGCCCCTATCAAAAAAAACGGCATGTAATGCCAGAAAGGATAATTTAAATCAACGTTTTTAAATTCATATCTTTTTTCTCTAATATCCTCACCATCCCAGAATTTTAAAATGGCTATCATAGAATTATTTGTAAATCTACAATCTTCATAAAACATTCCTTTATTTTTGTTTTTCTTTACATAATATTCAGTATCATCGTAAAGCATCTGAAGCATCTGTCCTGTACTTAAGTCAACAGTGAACACATAATTATAGTTTGTATAATGTTTGGGTAAAGGCATATCTTTGTTGTTGTAGACCCACCAGAAAGAATATATTTTTACAATACTTTTAGTAACGTAGGTAGTAACTGAATGTACCTCCCCGATCTTTTCGTTTCCCGTATATTGTCCCACAATAAGATATTCTTTATCGGGGATTTCAACATTTGTTAGAATTCTCATGGGGGACAATACTGAAGTATAAGTTATTCTGAATGGAAAGATAAATAAAAAGCAAACAATAGTAAAAAAATAATTTTTACACATTTTCTACCTCTTTTATTTTAGTATTTATTTTTCTTTTTGGATCAAACTGTTTTCTTGCTGAAAGAAATGCGGGCAAATTTTTAATAATATTCCAGATGGAATGTCTATGTTGCCATAAATGCTTCACTAACTTTTTAATCCACTCTCTGCTTGTATAAAACTTTACCACATGTTCCTTATATAGCTGTTCTAACTTTTCTTTTGAACCAATGCTCTTAGGAATAAAAACAAAATTTAGACAGTTCATCTTTTCCCAGTCTTCTTCAAATTCACCTTCGTTTCTTATAGTTTTCCACAATGGAGCACCGGGAAATGGTGTAAACTTTGACATATTCATATCATCAAGCCCAAGTGACATTATGAAATCACTTGTTCGTCTTATTGATTCCTCTGTTTCTCCAGGCAATCCCATCATAAAGAGACCCTTTGCTAATAAACCATTTGCCTGTATTCTTTTGATTGTATCTTTGATACTTTCTATTGTAACTCCAGCCTTATGTCTTTTTAGAATTTCCGGGTCTGCCGATTCTATGCCTAAGGATACCATATGACATCCTGCTGCTTTAAGCATTTTTAAAAGGGAATCAGGAGCGTAACCGACCCTTACAGCACAGTTAAACTCCATATCTATAGGTTTTTCTATAAGCATTTTGCATAATTTTTCTATACGTTCCTCATCAGTCGTAAAAAGATCATCATAAATATTAACATGGCGAACATTAAAATTCTTATTCAAATATTTTAAATGTTCATAAACATATTCAGCTGAATTATACCTAAAACCTTTTTTGAAAACCGAACGATCACAGTATGAACACTGATAAAGGCATCCCCTACTGGTAACCATTGATGCACAGGGGAACTTGTTGTAGCTGAAAAGTGGTAAATTGTACTCTTTTGGAAATCCGTTAAGTTTTTCATAGGCAGGGAATGGCAAAATATCAAGATCCGGGATCATAGTTCTTGGTTTGTTCTCAACAGTCTCATTCTCTTTTCTCCACACCAATCCATCTATATCTGAAGGATTTTTCCCTAAAGCAATTTCAGTCATTGTGATTTCACCTTCTCCTTTAACTATATAGTCAAACATAGTGTAATCTTTAAGTAATTTTTCTCCAATAGAAGAACAATGAACTCCACCACACACAGTAATAATATCTGGCTTTGACATTTTAATAGCTTTTGCCATTCTAGAAGCATCAATAAATGATGAAGTCGTTGCTGAAAATCCAACAATATCAGGGTTTAATTTCAATATTTCTCTTATGTTTGTATCAAAATCGTCCGGCATACCCGGGCCAAGACAATCATACACAAAAGTAGTTATGCCATTCTTTTCAAGCCAGGCAGCTATAGAAAGAATACCGTGAGGTATCATTCTATTCACAGCGGTAATTATGTCTTTAGAACCTTCTAGCCAGTTGAAACCTCGTGGATGAACCAAAACCACTCTGGTGGATGATGATATTCTTTCATTTCTCACAAAAGCTCTCTTTTTTAGATATTAAACTTCTTGTATGTATAAAAAATAATTAGTAAAAAATTATAAACTACAGATGGTAAATTTGCAATAAATTTTAATTAAATTTTAATATAAATCGAGTCTTAATAATATCTTAATTTTTTGACTTTTTTATTTTTTCATTTTATACTTTTTTAGAACAAAACCAATCCCGTTTTTATATATACTATTTTAAGTTATTTTTAGGAAAGTTTTTTATCTAGGAATTAGAATATGAATAAAAAAATAGCACTCATTACAGGTGCAAGTAGGGGAATAGGTGCAAGTATTTCTCTGAAATTAGCTGAAGATGGTTATAAAATATGGGCTAATTACAGAAGTAACCATAAAGCTGCAGAGGAATTAAAAGCAAAGATTGAGGCCAATGGGGGTGAGTGCATTCTTCTTCCTTTTGATGTTTCTTCTCCGGAAGAAACTGAAAGAGTTCTTATGCCCCTTTTAGAAAAGGAGGTCCCTGAGGTTTTAGTTAACAATGCAGGTATAATGAAGGAAAGTTTGCTTATATGGATGAGTGATAAAGACTGGCAGGATGTTATTGATGTTACACTTAAAGGATATTTTAATGTTACCAGAAGAGTACTTTTTTTTATGTTACAAAAGAAAAGAGGTGTTATTGTTAATATCTCTTCTACAGCAGGGCAGAGTGGTTTGCCCGGTATGGGAAGTTATTCTGCAGCAAAGGCTGGTTTAATAGGGGCAAGTAAGTCCCTAGCTCTTGAGGTAGCTGGGAAAGGTATCAGAGTAAATGTTGTAGCTCCTGGTTTTATTGAAACTGAAATGACATCAAATTTGCCATTGAATGAAATTATAAATAAGATTCCTATGAAAAGGATTGGTAAACCTGAAGAAGTTGCCTCTGTTGTTTCTTTTCTTTGTTCACCTGCTGCTTCGTATATAACAGGACAAGTTATTGCTGTTAATGGTGGAATATATGTATAGAGTTGCTATTGTCGGCATAGGAATCGTTTCATGTCTTGGGTGTGATTATGAAACAGTAACAGAATCTTTAAAAAATGGTGTATCAGGCATATCTATTGATCCCAAAAGGATTGAACTTGGTTTCAGAAGTCCTCTTACAGGAAAGATAAAAGGCTTTAAGGCACCAGAATTAAAAAATAAACAGATGAGAACTTTAACAGAAGAAGCTTTATGGGCTTATACGGCTGCTGTAATGGCAATAAAACAGGCTGGATGGAAAGAGGAAGAAATTTCAAGCCCACAGACAGGTCTTATAATAGGAAACGATAGTACTACCAAACCTGTTGTAGAATCAGTAGAGATAACTAAGAATGAAAAAAGAACACTTTCAATTGGTGCAACAAGAGTCTTTATGTCTTTAAATTCGCATGTCAGTATGAATTTGAATACATTACTTCAAACGAAGGGAGCAAACTGGACTATCAGTGGAGCATGTGCAAGTGGAGGCCATGCTATTGGCCAGGCTTCTGAACTAATTGCTTATGGGCGTCAGGAGCGGATAATTTGTGGAGGGGTTCAGGAAATTAACTGGGAATCGGTTTGTAGTTTTGATGCTACGGAGGCATTTTCTTTAAATATAAATAATCCAGAAGAAGCCTCCAAACCTTTTGATAAAAACAGAGATGGACTTGTCCCCAGCGGTGGAGCTGCAATAGTTGCTCTGGAAAGGATGGATTTAGCTGAAAAAAGAGGTGCAAATATTTTGGGGGAAGTACTTGGTTATGCTTTTTCATCTGATGGTTTTAAATTATCTGTTCCATCCGGAGAAGGATTAGAAAGATGTATAAGGGAAGTTATTCAGAGGAGCAAGGTTAATATTAAAGATATAGATTATATCTGTGCTCATGCAACTTCAACGCCTGTTGGAGATCTAAAGGAAGCTGAAGCAATATACAGAATCTTTGGGGATGAAATGCCATGGGTTTCATCAATCAAGGCTATGACAGGTCATGAAATGTGGATGGCCGGAGCTGCTCAGGTTGTTTATAGCCTTCTTATGTCAAAGGGTGGATTTATTGCCCCAAATATAAATTTTAAAGAACAGGAGGATGGTGCACCTCCTTTGAAAATAGCTAAAGAAACTATTGATAAAAAACCTACTACAATTTTATTAAATTCTGCTGGTTTTGGGGGAACAAATTGTTGTTTGTTGATCAAAGCTATTTAGAGAAGTTTGATTATATAGTAGTTGGGGCTGGGATAAGTGGATTAACAACAGCTTTGATTTTAGCAAAAGAAGGTAAAAAAGTTGCTATATTTGAAAGAAATTCAGATATTGCTCCTCTACTCAGGCCATATAAAAGGAAAGGTGTAAGTATCAGTCCGGGCCTTCATGTGTGTGGATGGATGGGCAAGGGAGAAATTGTGGAAAAGTTCTTAAATTACTTGAATGTTTCAGATGGTGTTGAAAAGGTATTAAGTGAAAATGGATATGGAACTGTTATTGTTAACAATAAAATTTATAATATACCGAGGGGGTATGAAGCAATAAAAGAAGCACTTTGCTTTTATTTCCCTGATTACAGGCAGACTATTATTAATTACCTTGATTTAATCAAAGAATGTGTTGACCAGATTTTTTATTTTAATCATTCCCTGCCTCCTTTAAAAAATCTTCACACAAGTTTTATTGATGCTTCAAATTCCAGTTTTAGAGTCTACTTGCAGAAACATAATGCACCTGAAGAACTTATTGAGTTACTGGATGCGATGAGTTATTTACTTGTTGGAAGCAGAGGAAATGAATTGCCATTTTTGATGCATTCCTTTGTAATTGGTGGTTTCTTTCAGTCTCCGGGTTTTTTCCCTTTTAATGGAATAACAAGAATGCTTGATAATTTCAAACGAGAACTTTCAAAGTATGGTGTAAAAATATTTTTGAATAAAGAGATTAAAAAGGTTTTAGTTGATGAAAAAAAACAGGCTATTGGAGTGGAAACAGTGGATGGTAAAAAGTATTCATCTTCAAATGTTATTGTCACTTTCAATCCAAAACTCCTTGTTTCTATGCTTGATAAAGGAGTGTTGCGCCCCATTTTTATAAAAAGACTTGAAGATGCACAGAATACTTTCGGTTTTTATGTTGCTTATTATAAAGTAAAAAGAGAATTGAAAATTACTTCAAAGAGTATTGTTTTTTATGATGGTCATCGCGATTTGCTTATAGGGTTAATATTAAACGAAAACTCTAATTGTTATGTTCTCTCAGCATTTATGCCTGAAAATGAAACCAATTTTTCTTACGAGAAATTCAGTGAGGAACAAAAAAAAGAATTAGCTATGAAAAAACTCCAACTTATTGAAGATACAATTTATAATATTTTACCAGAGATAAAAAATGATCTTGAGCTAATTAGCTTTTTAAAACCATGGTCTTTTGAAAAATACACAAAGACAGTAAATGGTTCTGCTTATGGTACAAAACAATCAGTTGATTACATTGGTTTTCAGCATAAAATTCCAGTTAAAAATTTGTACTTAGTAGGTCAATCAATATATCCAGGTTTTCTTGGAGCAATGATTTCGGCCTTTAGTTTGTGTCTGGAGATTTTAGAATCAAATAGTTTTTGGGCAAAGGTGGTTGAAAATGAAACTAAATAGGGTCGTTGTAACAGGTATGGGAGCAATATCTCCTTTTGGAAGTGGAGTTGAAGCACTTTCTGACGGAATGTTTTCAAATAAATCTGGTATTACAAATGTAGGGGAAAAATGGAAAGAACAGATTGCTGATATGTTATGTGAGGTTGGTGGTGTAATTACTGAAGATCTGAATGAAAAGAGAATTCCAAGAGATTTGCGCAAAAATATGGGCAGGACTTCTATTCTTGCCTGTCTTGCAGCTGAAGAAGCTGTAAATATGGCAGGGTTAAACAAAGAATTATTTCTTTCTGGTGATTATGGAGTCGTTTTTGCCTCTACGACAGGAAGTAGTCAGTCTATTTATGATTTTGCCGCGAGACTTAAAGAAGAAAAAAGTCTTTCCTCTATAAAGTCGGGTCAGTTTTTTCAGGTAATGTCTCATACCACGGCAGCCAACATTGCCTGTTATTTTAACATTAAAGGGAGAGTTATATCGCCAAACAGTGCCTGTGCATCATCGGGACAGGCAATAGGACTTGCTTATGAAACTATAAAATACGGTCTTCAAAAAGGAATGATATGTGGTGGAGCCGAGGAACTTCACGTGACTACTACAGCAACTTTTGACCTTTTACAGGCTGCCTCTTTTCATTATAATGATCGTCCTGATGAGACTCCTCGTCCATTTGACAGAGATAGGGATGGAACAGTATGTGGGGAAGGCGCTGGTGCTATAGTACTTGAAAGTGAAGAAGAGGCTTTAAAAAGAGGGGCAAAAATATATGGAGAAATTGTAGGATTTGTAACTTTTTCAAGTGGTGAACATATGACTCGTGTAACTGAAGAAGACCTTATAAAAGGTATGGAACGTCTTTTTCAGGAAAGTGGATTTGCACCTGAGGAAGTAGATTACATAAATGCACATGGAACTGGAACTGTTTTAGGTGATAGTGAAGAATCAAAAGCTATTGAATCATTCTTTAAATCAAGAAGTTTAAATCCTTATGTGAGTAGTTTAAAAGGACATATTGGACATACTCTGGGAGCAAGTGCCTCTCTTGAATTAATAGTGTGTTTAAAAATGATGGAAAAAGGCAGGCTTATACCCACAAAAAATCTTCTAAATCCAGACGAAAATTGTGGAGACTTAAATTATCTTATGGATTTTGTTGATTTTAAGCCAAATTTGATTATGAAAAATAGTTTTGCATTCGGGGGAATAAACACAATATTACTATTAAGGAGATATAGTTATGGACAGAAATGAAATTTTTGAGAAAGTAAAGAAAGTATTTGTTGAGGAATTTGAGCTTGACGGGAATCAGATCAAAAAAGAATCTCATATTTTTGAAGAATTGGGTCTCGATAGCCTTGATAGTGTTGATCTGATTGTGGCTCTTGAAAAAGAATTTAATTTTAAGATTGACAGAGCAAAAGATGGACCAGTAATAACGCAGATTAGAACTATCGAAGATATTTTAAACTATATTGAGTCTAAAAAACAATCACTTTGATTTTGTAGGAGTCTTCTATGGAAAAATATCTCTGGCAAAGTGGGCTTGACTTTCAATATCTTGATCCAGATAAAGTGAAAACATTACAAGAGGAAGCTTTATTAAAACATTTAGAATACTGTTTTGCTAAGAGTCCTTTTTATAGAAACCGTTTTAGAAAAAAAATATCTTCCATAGAAGACTTTAAAAAATTATCTTTTACAACAAAGGATGATTTGCTTAAACATAATATTGATTTTCTTGCAGTTCCAGAAGTTGAAATTGTTGATACCTGTTTTACTTCTGCTACAGAAGGAGTTGTCCCCGTTAATTTCTTTCTCACAAAAAATGATCTTGACAGACTTGCATATAATGAAGAAGTGGCATTTTATATATCAGGTATTAGAAAAGAAGATACGATGGCTGTATGTGTTGCAATTGAAAAAGGTTTTATGGCAGGGCTTGCATATTTTCTTGGTGGTGTAAAGCTTGGCACTCATATGATAAGAATAGGAGCCTCGGGGACACAGCATATATGGCACCTCATAAAGACACACAGACCTACAGCTTTAATCGGAGTACCATCTTTGTTTGGTGGAATTGCAAATTATGCAATAAGTGAGGGAGAAAAACCAGAGTCTTTAAACATAAAAAGGATTCTTGGAATTGGAGAACCATTAAGAGATAAAAACCTACAAACACTTCCTTCTATAAAAAGGATAGAAGCATTATGGAATGCCCCAATTTATTCTACTTACGCATCAACAGAGATGTCGACTTCTTTTAATGAATGTGAATTCAGGCAGGGAGGACATTTAAGACCGGAGATGATATACATAGAAATAGTGGATGAGAATGGAAATAATGTCCCAGATGGTGAAATAGGAGAGGTTGTTGTGACACCCCTTGGAATAGAAGGGACACCTTTAGTTCGATTCAAAACAGGCGATATTTCTTTCATTATAAAGGAAAAGTGCGCTTGTGGCAGAACCACAAAAAGGATTGGGCCTGTACTGGGTAGAAAATCTCAACAGTTAAAATACAAAGGTACTACTCTCTTCCCTAATGCAATTGTTTCAATAGTGGAGGCAAATCCAGACTTTCTGGGGTGTTATGTAGAAGTTTATACAGCCGATTTTGGTGAAGACAGAGTTGTTGTTAATGTAGCATTAGCTAATAAAAATGCAGATATAGATAAGTTAAAAGAGCAATTTAGGACTGGAATAAGAGTCGTTCCAGAACTAAAAATTGTTAGTGAAGAGGATTTCATTACCAAAACTCAACCCCCTGGTAAAAGGAAAAGGCAGTTATTTTTTGATTTAAGAAATAAGGAGAAGATTAATGAGTGAAGTAGTTCTTGATGGAAAAAGTTTAACCATAGATGATATTGTAGATGTAGGGCTTGGTAAGAAAAAAGTTTCTTTAAGTAGTGAAGCACTTTACAAATGCAAAAAAAATAGGGAATTTCTAAAGAAAAAAATAGAGGAAAAGAATATAATCTATGGTGTAAATACTTCGTTTGGTTCAATGTGTAATAAGATTATTCATCAGGATTCTATAGAACTTTTGCAGGAAAATCTTGTCAGAAGCCATGCTGCGGGTCTAGGTGAACCAATACCTTATCCTATAACATTATCAGCAATGTTATTAAGATTGAATTCGCTGATAAAAGGAAATTCTGGTGTGCGAGTTGAATTACTTGAACTCATAAAAAATTTGATAAATAATAATGTAGCACCTTATATTCCAACACATGGTAGTGTTGGAGCTTCCGGTGATTTAGTTCACCTTTCTCATCTTGCTCTTTTACTTATTGGTAAAGGGAAAGCATATTATCATGGTCAGCTTATGGAGGCTGAAGAAATATACAAAAAGTTAGAGTTAACTCCCATAAAGTTAAGTTATAAAGAAGGTCTGGCACTCATAAATGGGACATCTGTAATGACAGCGCTGGCTTCTTTTGCTGTTAAGATAGCAAAGCAATTGTTGGCTGTAGAGTGTCTTTCTGCCTCTTTTACAATAGAAATTTTTAATAGTATAGTAGATTTTCTGGACGAAACTCTTCATATATTGAAACCACATAAAGGACAGATAAAAATTGCTAAAATTTTAAGAAGCCTTATTAAAGATTCTAAAAACATAATAAATAGAGAAGATCTCCATGAAAAAATCTGGGAGGAAGCAAACGGGAATGATAGAGTTTTTGAGTCAAGTATTTTTATTCAGAATGTTTACTCAATAAGATGCACACCGCAGGTGCTTGCTCCTGTTTATGAAGCTATAGAAATGGCTGAAAATGTTGTTTCTATAGAAGCAAACTCTACAAATGATAATCCAATCATAATTCACGAAGAAAATAAAATACTGCATGGCGGTAACTTTCATGGTCAGAGCATAGGTTTTTATATGGATGTTCTTTCTATAGCATTATCAACTTTATCCAATCTTGCTGAAAGAAGATTAAACACACTGCTTGATAATAAACTGAACGGTGAACTTCCCGAGTTTCTTATAAAAGGTACTCCAGGACTTGATATGGGTTTTATGGGAGCACAGTATCTTGCAACTTCAACAACCGCAGAAAATAGGCAGCTTGCCTCTCCTGTGAGTACTAATACGATTTCATCAAATTCCTCCAATCAGGATGTTGTAAGTATGGGTACTGTGGCAGCTCGGAAAGCTTATACATCGGCATGCAATACAAAGTATGTGATTACACTTGAGCTACTTGCAACTCTTCAGGCTTTATTTTTCAAAGGCATAGATAAACTTGGAAAAGGGACATCCAGTTATTATAATATACTTTCAAAATATTTTGTTCCCTATGAATGCAGTATGATTTTTCATGATGTATTAACAAAATTTTTAGATTTAATATTTGAAAAAGACATTATAGATTACAAATCTATTTTAATGCTTGGAGAATAAAAATGAATTTGCCGTGTACTACAGAAGATTTAAAACCACAAAAAGGGAAAATGGATTTGAAATCTTTACTTATTAAGGCGGATTTGAATGATGGTCAGGGGGAAGCAATTATATCAGAGGATAATATATTCTTAACTGATAAGAATGTTTTACCCAACTGTGTTCTTATTGAATATGTTAATCAGCTTGTGGCTGCAATTCAGGGTTATAGAGAAAAATATCAAAATATGAAACCTCTTAGAGGTTTATTTGTTGGTGTCCAGGAAGTTGACTTTATAAATGAAGTTTATAGTGGAGATAGAATTTTTATAAGAGGTAGCGTAATACAGGATATTGCCAACATAAAGTTTATTAAGGGAATTATAGAAAAAGAAAATACTAAAATTGCTGAAATAGTTACAAAGATATTTGAAATCGAAAATATAGAAGAATTCGACAGACTTATAGAAAAAAATCAACCCATAAGTGAAAAAGAGATAAATTTTAATGTTAAGTCTCCTCCAGAATATCTTGATTCAAACATTAAAAGAAAATTTTATAGTTATATTAAAAATATAACAGTCGATAAAGATTCAATTTCGCTTTCTTTCTCATGTCCGTCAGATTTTGATCCCTTTGATGGACATTTTTATGACAACCCAATTTTACCAGGTATTATGCTTATTGAAATTGTAGATATTGCCTTAAGACTTTTTTATGAAAGAGCAACTACAATTAAAAGTATTAAAAAAATGAAAATTGGTGGAGTAATAACTCCATACAAAAAGGTAAACTTAAATTTAAAGGTTAATTCAGTAGATTCTCTCTGTTCATTTTTTGCTGAATTTTATGAAGAGAATGGAGATGAAATAAGTCGTTTTAATGGTACTGCTTTAATATGAGGGTAATATGAAAAATAATTATAGAAGAGGAAGTTTATATTTTCCACCAGACGAGAAACCACCGCTGATTTCAGAATGTGTTAGAAGAGTTCAATTTGATGAGGTTGATAGTCTTGGAATTGTCTGGCATGGTAGATATGTAAGTTATTTTGAACAGGGAAGAAACGAATGGGGACATGAATATGGTTTCACATATATTGATATGGTTAAAAATGGATTTACAATGCCTGTTGTGCAGATTCATATAGATTATTTTTCGCCTCTTTTTTTTGATGAAATAATTAAAATTAAAACTTTTTGTCACTGGACAGAAGCTTGCAGGATGAATATGAGTTATGAAGTATACTCTGAGAAAGGTATCTTGTCAGCTAAAGGATTTACTGTTCAGTTGTATACTGACTTGAATGGAAAACCTTTGCTTATAAGACCTGATTTTGCTGAAAATTTTATGAGGAATTGGGATAAGATGGTTAAAAAATGAAAAGAGAGGTTTTTATAAATTATTCTTCGATTATCACAGGTTTGGGAAATTTGGATCAAACCTGGGATGCTTTGCTTAAAAAGAGTTCTGCCATAATTAAGAAAAATCACTTTGATAATTTTTTACTTCCACAAACAGGTCTTTCACTTTATAAAAGAGAAACAAGTTCTTCTTTAAAAAACGTTGCCCTTTTTCTTATAAAGGAATGTTTTTTTAGCATTCCTGAAATTCCAGAGGATAGTTTTGTTATATGGACAGGAATAAAAAATACAGCCGAGTACATAGAAAGTTTATGTTCAGGGCAAGAACCTCCTTTATACTCTTCGGAATATGATCTCTGTAAATGGGTTATAGAGTATTTGGGTTTGAAAAAAGGAGGAATGACAGTTAGCGCATCCTGTGCTTCTTCTACAGTTGGAACAGCAATTGCATCTCAATTTATTTCTGAAGGAAGATATAATAATGTGCTGGTGGTTGGTTGTGACTTTGTTACCAGTTTTGTTTACTACGGGTTTGCTTCTCTAAAAGCAATGACAGATGAAATATGTAAACCTTTTGACAGAAATCGTAAAGGGTTAACTCTTGGGGATGGAGCTTTTGCTTTGCTGTTATCTTCTGAAAGAAAGTCAGATATTCGTATTTCTGGATGGAGTATTACCAATGATGCCAACCATATTACAGGTCCTTCCCGTGACGGTGAAGGACTTGCAAATTCTTTAAAAGCTGCAATAGATATGGCTTCACTTAAACCACCAAATATTCAGGCTATTTGTGCTCATGGGACGGGTACAAACTACAATGATGCTATGGAGATTAAAGCATTCAATAAAATATTTGGTGAAAATCCACCATTGACCTTTGGAATAAAAGGTGCGATAGGGCATACACTTGGTGCTGCTGGAGGAATTGAAATAGCTATTTCTAAAAAATGCCTGGAAGAAAGAGTCATTCCACCAACTGTTGGTTGTGAAGAACCAGAAGCTAATTTTATAAGTCTCGAAAAGGTAAATTTTTCAGGGTCAAATATAATTTCATGTAATTCGGGTTTTGGTGGAGTAAATGCTTCTATTGTAATGGAGATGATATGAAAAATTTAAATGAAAAATATTATGTCCTTGGATGTGGTTGGGTTTCATCTAAAGGTTATGGAGTTTTTGGGAATTGTCCAGACTTTAACAATAAATCTAAGAAACTTCATTTACCTTCTCTTGAGGATTTAGTATCTGACATACCTGTAAGATATGGTAGATTTGATGATTATACTAAGGTATGTTTTCTTACCGCCTCACTTGCACTTAAAGATGGTAATTTCAGAAGGAAAACAAATAAAAGTAATGTCGGTGTTATTGTGGGTAGTCAAACGGGAGTTTATAATAATGACATAAGTTTCTATAAAACAACTCTGGAAAATAAAGCTGTGTTTACAAGTCCAAATTTATTTTCTTATACTTTGCCAAATATAGCTATAGGGGAAATCGCTGTTCATTTTGGTTTTACAGGCCCCTCATTTTCTGTTGGGAATGGGTGTAAGAATCCCGGAATGGAAGCCTTAAGATGTGGATTGTCAATTCTTGCTGGAGATTTATGTAATACAATGCTTATTGGCTGGGTAGAAGTTGTAAAATTAAATGATTATCCATTTGGTGCGGCTTTTGTTTTTATATCTAAAGAAAAAGGAGAAGAGATAAAAAAAGAATTCTATCCCGAAAAGGTTATAAACTTTTATGATTTATTTGGAGTTTAATTGTTAATGGCAAGATTTTTAATGATTTCCTGTAATAAAGTTGATAGTCCTTATCCTGTTTATCCACTTGGAGCAAATATAGTAGCCTCAGCTGTAAGAGAGGCAGGGCATGAGGTAAAACTTATAGACATATTTGTAGATGGGGAGAATAACCTTGAAAATGAAATAAAAGATTATCAACCGGATTACATTGGTTTGTCCCTTAGAAATGTAGACAATGTGTGTTTTAATGAGTCTTCATTATTTTTTTCTCAGTATAAATCTTTAGTCGAAAAGATCAAAAAGGTTTCAAATGCTACAATAATATTAGGAGGGTCAGCTTTTACAATCTTTCCAGAAAAGTTTCTTGAGTATCTGGGCGCGGATTATGGTATTAAAGGTGCAGGGGAAATAAGCCTTCCCAAATTGATTGATCAATTAGAAAAGAAAAAAAAGCCTCATGAAAGGATAATTCAAGGAGAAGTTAGTTTTTCTAGCAAGAATAATATTTTTCTTAATAGAGATAACAAATTAAGTAGTTTTTATTTAACAAAGGGAGGGATGCTTAATGTTTTCACTAAGAAAGGTTGCCCACATAATTGTCTTTACTGTTCCTATCCATCCCTTGAGGGGAAAAAATATTTATATCGTGATCCAAAAAATGTAGTAGATGAAATAGAATATTTAATTAAAGAACACACAGCCGATTTTATATTTTTTACTGATTCTGTATTTAATGATAGAGCAAAAAATTATCTTTTGATTATTGAAGAGATGATCAGAAGAAATATTAGAATTTCCTGGACATGTTATATGAGACCTGATAAATTTGACAGAGAAGAAGTAAAGTTACTTAAGAAATCAGGCCTGCATTGTGTTGAATGGGGGACTGATTGCTCTTCTGATCAGACATTGAAAGGTATGAATAAAGATTTTAAGTGGGAAGATGTGAAAAATTCTAATGATTTATTTGCAGAATATGAAATACCAAATTCCCATTTTATAATTTTTGGTGGTCCCGGGGAGACTTTATCAACCCTTGAAGAAGGAATTAAAAATCTTTCTGAATTGAAATACTGTGTTATCTTCGGAGGAATAGGAATAAGAATCTTTCCGCATACTGGAATATTTGATCTTGCAATAAAAAGAGGACTTGTCAAAAATGAAGATGAACTTTTTTACAAAGAGATTTACTATTTTTCAGAAGATATTAATCCAGAATGGCTTGATAACTATTTGAAAGAAGTTTTTAAAAACCAACAAAACTGGTTTTATCCCTACACTGGTTTCACAGAAAAAAATTATTTTCTTCATAATTCTGGTTTTAGAGGACCTTTGTGGGATTTACTTCTTAGAAGTAAAAGAAGGTGAAATCTATTTTGTTACAAAAAATTCTATTTTTTCCCCAGAACAATCATATTTTACACAGCTTATAATGTTAAGCTTTCTGGTTTCAGTTTTATCACATAAATTAATTTTATATGGATTATAAGTCACAGGTGAAGCATAAATCTTTTGATTTTTTATCATTAACACAGATACCAAGCAGCTAAAAGCACTTCCCGTTAGAATACTTCCGAACAAAGGAGTATAAGAAGCAAAATAATTATAATTTTTTGTTAACTTTAGATAATATTCTTCACTACCTGTCATCCCATCAGAATCTAGAACACATAAATCTACTTCATTGCCCTTATCAATCTCACAAGAAAACTTTATTGAAGCATATTTTGCCTTTTCTGTTTTAGAAATAAGAAAAAAGACACTTCCTTCCCCGGGAACAACTTCTGGAGTTTTTGAAAATAAAAATGGTTTTATTTTACCATCGCGGGCGATATTAAGTTTTTTATTGCAAATATACCTCATAACCTCTCCATACTCATCGGCAACACCAACAAGAATATTTTTACAACGCTCTTCAATTAACCAGCTTTCAGCTAAAATGAGAGCCTGATAAAATGATTCTACAAAATGCGTAATTGTAAGTGTAGGTCCTCTATTTTGAATAATAATAGAAGCGTAAGAAATTGCAGCATTATGAACAGAGTGGGAAAAAGTTGTAGGAGAAGCGTTTTTATCTCCATATTCTATAATATCATCTAAAAATTTGAATGTTGTAGGATGAGGACCAAAAGCTGTGGCCAAAATAATTCCAAGACTTTCTTTATCTTCTTCTAAAAGCCCACCATCGTTCAGTGCATCTAAAGCTGCAAGAACAGTCATTTTGCTTAAATTATCAGCCCGCCGCATATTTCTCATTATAACAGGATCTGAAAAAATTTCTTCGGGTATTTTATAACAATCGTTTTCAGGTTTTTTCCATCCTTCTGCTAATGCATTTTCAAGGCTTTTTATTCCTCTTCCGCGATTAAAAACAATTCCTACACCGTTTATATTCATATTTTCTCCAAAATACTAAATCCTTGAAATTACAAGAGCGGAGTTATTACCTCCAAAAGCCAAGGATGTAGATATTGCATATTTTCCTTTGATTTCGGTTTTATCAGTAACAGGTGCAATTCCTATTTCCTCATCAAATTCATCAAATCCTGCACTTGCAGGAATCCATCCAAGTTTAAGGTTCAACGCTGTAAAAACGGCCTCTATTCCACCAGCGGCTCCAAGAGTATGACCTGTAAAACCTTTTGTTGAAAGAAATTTTATATCTTTACCAAATATCTCTTTTAATACATTCCCTTCAGTTTTATCATTATCCCTTGTTGCAGTGCCATGTGCATTTACAAAAGAAACCTCCGATGGTTTGATTTTAGCTTCTGTTAAAGCTTTTTCTATTGCCTTCTTAAGTCCACTTCCATCAGGTCTTGGAGCAGTTAAATGATAAGCATCACAGGCTAAACCATAACCATTTAAAAATAAATCAGGGCTAAAACCTCTCTTTTTGCAAATCTCTTCTTTTTCAATAATTATAATTCCAGCACCCTCACCTAGATTCAAACCCTTTCTATTCTTATCAAAAGGTTTACAAAGTTCATTACTAACTACACCAAGAGAGTTAAAACCAGCAAGAGGTACTAAATTCAATTCATCCGCTCCACCACAGATTACAGCATCGCAAAAATCAGCTTTTAACCAGGATAGACCAACTCCTATAGCATCTGTTCCTGAAGAACATGCATTTACAATTGTACATCTTGGACCTTTAAAACCAAAATGTCTTGAAATTGCATCAGCTAAATTTCCTTTTAAATATCTATTCACAGAATCTAATGGTGCTTCCCCTTTTAATTTGTAATTTCTATAAAAATCTATATCATTAAGCTGGCTTGCAACTGTTGTTCCAAGACTAACACCTATTCTTAAACTATCCTTGTATTCCAGCAACCTACTCTCCGCAAGAGCCTGCTTGATAGCCTCAAAGGCTAAATTCAATGAGCGCATATTTTTACTAGAAGAATTAAAATTTTTAACTTCAAAAACAGGGCATTCAATGTTACTATTAAATAAAGTTAACTTACCACAATTTCTTTTTTTACTCGAAAAGTTAGATATAGTTTCAGAAATATTATTCCCACAAGCAGAGATTATACCAAAACCTGAAATGGCAAATCTAAATCCCTGCATAATCAGTTTACTCTTGCGAATTTTCTAAAATATAGCGTGCAAGTGTATCTATAGAATAAAATATTTTTGCTCCTTCATTCATATCTTTAACTTTTACACCAAAATGTCGCTGTAAAAGAACAACAATTTCTACCGCATCTAAAGAATCAAGTCCTAAACCCTGACCAAAAAGAATCTCATCATCCTTTATATCTTCAGGTTTAATATGCTGCAGGTTTAAATGAGAAACCAACAATTCTTTAAGTTTTGCTTTAATTTCAGATAGTTTTTTTTCGTTAACTTCTGGCATTTTATCCTCCTGATGTTATTCTTTCCATATATCATGAAATAAAAAACACTGGTAAGGGAATTTTTGAGTATAATTTTCAAGAATATTAGCAAATTGTTGCACAAACTTCGCCAATTGTTCTTTTTTACTTTCCTTATTTTTATTTTCATACTGTGGATATAAAATATTCTCCACATTAACAATATAACTTTTCGTTCCAGTTTTAGCTGAAAGTAAGACAACTACCGGACAACCCACACTTGCTGCAATATAAAATGCCCCATACGGAAAATAAGCAACGTCATTTAAAAATCTTACTCCAACATAATCAAAATTATATTTTCTATCCCCCATAATAGAAACTATACTACCATTTTCAATTGCCTCTATAATTTTCACCACACTGTCAGCACCTTCTTCAGATGAAATAAAACCTATAAATTCTTCTTTTTTTCTTATACCTAAGACCTTTTCAATTTCAAGGTTGTCTTCAGGTCTCATTACAAGAAAAACCTTCTTTTTCAAATACTTTAAGGTCATTAAAGCTGTCTGCCAGTTTCCAAAATGTGCGGTAAGTAATATAAATCCTTTATGACTTGTTTTTAAAACTTTTTCTAATGATTCTCTTCCCTCTAGCGAAGTATCAAATTTCACAATATTTGCTAAAGCCGCATATCTATCTATAAGTTGCTTTCCCTGACTTATAAAAAGTTTATATACATCTAACAAGTATTTAAACCAATTTCTAGCAGGAAACCTCCTTTTGATGTAACACAGTGCGTTTTTTACCGCTATCCAATCAAATACAAGATAATAAAGACAAACAAAATACAACAGAAAGTATGCTGCACGAAGCCCAAATAATCTAACAGTAATTTGAAAAATAAAATATCCTAAAGCATTTCCTCTTTTTCTATTAAAATTACTTGATTTCCTTTCCATTTTTACCTTTAGGGATTTTAAAGTCTAAATTTTCTTCCACTTACGTTCAGGCTTCAGTTTTGGTTCAATATAAGTCCCATCCTGTTTTTCTTTTTCAATTACTTTTAAGTACAATCTTGCCATTTTGACTTCTATAGTCATATCACTGTAAAAAGTATTCCAGGCATAATCATACATTTTTTGAAGTGTATCTACACTCATCTTCGCAGGTTTAAAAACCACTTCACTACAGGTATACTTTGTCCAGTCATTATGAAGAATTCTTCCTTCTTTTTCATACTGAGCACGTATGGGTGTATGTGGAAAAGGTGTTAATATTGTAAATTCAGCAAGATCAAGATCAATTTCCATTAAGAAATCTACAAGTCTTTTTATATAGTCTTCATCCTGATCATCAGTACCAAGAATTATAGTGCCTTCTACACCTATTCCTCTTTCTTTCAATCTTTTTATTCTTCTTTTAATGTAATCAGATGTATCAACAATAGCCTGATAAACGTACCAACAACCAGCCATAGCAGCAAGATCAAGTATTTCATCATCATCTTTTATTGGATGTGATACCCATTTCTTTTTTAGAGGAGCTATTGCTTTGAATAAAGCCTTTTCCCATTCATCATCCTGGGCAAGGGAGTTATCAACTATAAATAACCTGTTGTTATCAATGCTTTCAAGTTCTTCTACCACCTTTTCAATTGGTCTTGGTCTAAATTTACGTCCTCCTAAAAATGGTGTACAGCATGGAAAACAATTAAATTTACAACCTCTTGATGCGTGTACAAGATCTACCATCTGAACACCACGATAGTTATAAAATTCTCTTTTTAAAATATCCCTTCTTGCAGGTCCAATCAAACTTGTATCTGGAAAATCCTGCAAATAATTATAAACTTTTTTTAAAGAACTATTCTGAAAATCTCTAATGACATTTTCCATTCTACCTTCTGCTTCTCCTAAAAATATACTGTCTGCATGGAGTAGAGTTTCTTCAGCATGAAGCATTGTTGCAATACCACCAAATAGAACTTTTTTACCCATTTCTCTGTACTGGTCAGCAATCTCCCATCCACGTGGAATCTGACAGGTTAACATGCAGGATATACAGATCAGGTCAGCATCCGTATCAAATTTTAGGGTTTCGACGTTTTCATCACAAAATGAAATTTCAACATCTTCTGGCAATGCCGCCGCAAAAACAACAGGACCGTGTGGTGGAAGATTAAATTCAGGTTGATTTTTCAGCTTTGGCCATTTTGGATAAATAAGTTTGATTTTCACAGAGTCTCCTATATAGGAAATGAGATTATATTATAGCAAACAAAGCTTTTTTGTTCAAGTTTATTAATTGGAAAATTGAAATAACAAACCCTATAAGTTATTTCAAATAATATGCTCATACAGGCAAATACATAAGAGATGTTTTTTTCAACACTAAATAAACTTAATAAAATAAATGCATGTTAAAACCAATACTTAAGTTAGTTCAACTAAAAACATTAATTTCTGGCAATATTATTAACCCATAAGAATCTTCGAGCTGTAAGGCTTCTCTTAACTTATGATTATAATTATTCTTGTAATAAACTGGTCTAAATACCTGTATTATTTTAGAAAAAGTAAACAGATAAGCATCAATAATAGCAAGAGTGAAAACTGTTCCAAAATCCTAGGTGGGATTTTGAGAACTCATTACTATTATTTGAATCGATGCATATATCCCAACAGAAGCAAGATCAAATGCTGAAAATAATATAGCCCAATCTTCATCACCCTGATAAAAGGATCCAAATCCAAAACCGGGTAAAATATTTAATAAAATAGCTTTTGATACTCCTTTACATTTTTCTTCAAAAATCATAATTTTTCAGAGTGAGATAAATTTTGTGCCAGATTTTTAATTAGTTAGATTGTAGTTTAAATCTAAACTTTCTTTGATATAAGCGTTAATTTTTTATAATTTTCAGAATTATCCTGAGAGTAAAATTGAGAAGTTACTACTAATAAAAATAGAAATTTTTAAGAAAAATTTATTTAACATAATTATATCATAAAATAGTTTTCAAAAATCCACTATTTTTTTCATAAAAAAAGTTAAGTTTTATTTTTTAAATTAAAAACTTCGAACACAGTGTTTAAATTTATTTCAAAATCTTTGAAATAATATCTGTCGATTGATATAATAATGTCAAACTTTAATTAAATGGGCTAAAAGATATGGAAGAGATTAAGAACATTAACTTCGGAGTTTTAATTCCCACATACAATAATGGAAAAACAATTGAAAAAGTAATTAAAGATGTTTTAAATTACACGTCAAACATAATTGTAGTAAATGATGGAAGCACTGATAATACTTCCAAAATTTTATCCAAATTTCAAAATCAAATTACAATCATTACAAATGATAAAAACTTGGGTAAAGGGGCTTCTTTAAAAAAAGGTTTTAAGAAAGCAAAAGAACTTAACTATGAATATGTAATAACTTTAGATGCTGATGGGCAGCATTTTGCTGACGACATTTTAGAATTTTTAAAATCGTTAATACCCGGTAAACCTGTTTTGATAATTGGAAATAGAAATATGCAAAATGAAAATGTACCCGGCAGAAGTTTATTCGGGAGGAAATTTTCAAATTTCTGGGTTAAAATCGAAACCAACCAGAACATTGAAGATACACAATCTGGATACAGGCTATATACTGTTTCAGAAATTAATAAATTTCACTTTTTTACAAACAGGTATGATTTTGAAATAGAATCTCTTGTGAGATGGATATGGAAAGGTTATCCAGTAATTTCTGTTCCAATAAAAGTTTATTATCCACCCGCAGGTGAAAGGGTAAGCCATTTTAGAGGATTTATTGATAATTTAAGAATAAGCATCCTACACACTGTTTTAGTTACTATCACAATTATATATGTTTTACCTTTAAGGTTTTTAAAGTTTATTTTCAATTGCTTAAGGAAGAGTTAGATATTTTATGTGTATGATAAAAAATAAATATTTATTACTATAAAAATAGTTTAATGTTTTTTTAAATAAAGAAGTGTAAAAATCTTAAAATAACAATGTTTTTCAGCAAAACTATATGGTATTCAAATTATGTGCTTTCTTCCTAGAAAAATAAAAGGTAAGAGTTTATCTTATTTTATTACAATAAATCAAAAAATTAAAAATCCTTTTTTCAGTAAAAACATTGCTTAACAATATAGTAATAAGCGGGAAGAGAGTATTTGAACTTTAAACAAAAGTGGAAAGTCTTTATGAATAAGAGAAATTTAAGTTCGAAACTTATCGAATTAGATTTTCTTGACTGATATTTTGTTATTTATTAAATTAATAAAGTTCAAATTCTGCTTTCAATGATTTTATAGAATACAAAAAAATCATATCAGGATCTAAGACAAAAGAGGAAGCCAGACAACTGCTTACAAAACTTATAAAAAGCACCTCATCTCAAATAATAAAGAATATGGCCTCTTATGAAATACAAAAAAACTAATTCTTTTATTGGGCAAAGCCCAACAAAGAAAAAGATAAAAAAATAATTAAATAAAATTCTTACAAAACATTAAAACTTTTTCCCGACTTCATCGGAAAATGGGCAAAAACGCGGGGGCAATAATTTGCAAGGATGGCAAGGTAAGGCAAGTCATTGTTCGTCATATTGGTATGGCGAAAGATGAAGAAAAATTTAAACATTTCATAAGGCTTGCTGAATTCATCAAGGCGGAACTGACGAATTGATTTAAAATAAATCTACTCGAACTGTAATCGTTGCCTCAAAATAAAAATCTACTCCTATCTTTGACACCTTGTAGGGCATAATTTGCTATATTGCAATAAATTAAAACCTTTAACCGGAGAAATTTGTCTCTACATTATACTATTCTTTGATGTCTTATAATTAAACTGACATCCTTGAGATTTGTTACCTCTAACACTCCAAAAATGTTAGAGCTTTGAAATCTTTTCATATTAAGATTCCATCGTTAGATAAACTGACATAAAGCTATACTTCATTCTCAAATACTGTAATACCTTCTTTTCAATCTGTCTTATAGCTTCTGCTGAAAGAGAATATCTCCTCCCGATATCACTTAAAGTAGACTTTTCGTCTTTCTCTTCAAAACCAAATCGCTGTTTTATTACTCCTCTGTCCCTTTCGTTTACATCGCAAAGCATCTTCTCTACATCATCTTTTACAATTTCATTCTCCACCACTATTTCAGGATTATATCTATTATCAGGTAAATTTGAAAGAATAGCATCGCCGTTTTCGCATAAAATGTTGAAATTACTATTCCTTTCTACAATACTCTGTAAAACATCCATTGCAAGTGATTTTTTACACTTTATTTCCCTGCAAATTTCATCTACAGCTGGAAACCTCTTATTTTTTTCCTTAAAATCAAGGATAAAGTCTCTTACTTTTTTAATGCTTTCCGCCATCCTGTAAGAAACCCCTCCTCCAAAATTAGACTTCAAAAATCCCCTGATTATACTCTGTCTTATCCAGTATGCTGCATAGTTACAAAAAGTTACTCCTCTGTCCGGATCAAATTTTTCTACAGCCTTGATAAGTCCTATATTTCCATTCTGAACAATGTCCATAAAACTTACTTCCTTATTTGGTTTGAATTCTTTTGCAATTTTAATAACAAGTCTCAAGTTGGCATTGATAAGCCTTTCTTTTGAAAGCAAGCACCCCATTCTTGCTTTTCTTGCAAGCTCCTTTTCCTCCTTTGGTGTAACAAGTGGTTGTTTTGAAACATGCTTAATATAATTTAAAAGAACATTATTATCCTGCATATTGGCCTCCTGACAATAAGGAGCAAAAAATGTGCCAGAAGGGTTAAAAGTTTCAGTGCTTTTTTTAATTCATTTATAGATAATAAAATATAAAATTTGAAAGATTGATATCAACAGAAAAGAATATATTGCATAAAATTTTACAAATAGAAGCTAATGCGGGTCTATTTCATTTAACCAGAAATAAATAAGTAATGATAAGATTTCTCGACAAAAAGAAAGGTATATCAAAAATGATATATCATATAATATCAATCCATGAAAGTTCGGGCTCATTAATTTCAAGCTCAAGTTTCAATGAAATATTTTCATTTGTTTTCTTCTTTTGAGAAACATCAAAAATAAGTTTTTTTATTTTATATATGTCAACACTTGCAATAAATTTGCTTATATCCTTTTTATCTATCATTTCTTTCAACATTTCTATTGTTTTATAATTAGCACAATTTGAAATTAGAGAAATATACTTAGCCACTTCTCTATAATAGTGGCTTTTGATCATCAACTGAAAAACTGGATTTAAAAATTCTGCTATAAATGGTGCAAGTTCATGAAGCTCGTCCGAAAGGCTTTCTGCTAACAAGCAAAAATTTTCTATATCATTTTTTGTTTTGACTTTTTCCAGAAAAGATGAAACAAGTTTTGTAAATTGTTTCATATCCTTCTTAAAAACACTTTTTAAGTTTGTAACTTCTTCAAGTGAAAAGTTAATTTCCCTCATACTTCTTCCTGTAGTAAACAAAAAATTAACTCTTTTCATTTTTTAATCTGTGCCAGGATACAGGTAACATCATCGTAATGAAAATTTTCTTCTTTTCTTTTTTTCTCTATTATCTCATCGAATTTCTCTTTAATTTCTTTAATATGCAAAGACCTGTTTTTCAATATGAAATTTTCAAGTCTTGCAATGTTATCGTCAAAAAACTCAATGATACCATCACTGAAAATAAAAAATTTCTGTCCTGGCATTATTTTTACTTCTCCCACTTCATAGTCAAAATCTTCTATTATTCCTACAGGTGGTGAATTTTTAACTCCTATATACTGCAATGGGAAATTTTCTCCAAAAATCATCGCGTGAGGATGGCCAGCTGAAGAAAAGTATGCTCTTTCTCTTTCAAAATCAAAAAAAAGCACAAAGAGCGTTAGAAATTTTATATCACCAATATTCAGGTTAATTATCTTCTTATTAAGACGACTTATAAATTCTGAAACATCTATTTCATCCTGATTTTCAATAGTAATTTTATATTCATTGTACATATCCTTGACAAGTACGGTAAACATAGAAGCTCCTACCCCATGACCTGAAACATCAGATATCATTGAAAAATAATATTTTTTACCTCTTCTGTTAGTAAGGACATCTACATAGTAGAAATCTCCCCCCACTTCTTCAGATGGAACAAAAATACTTTCAAATTCTATCTTTTCATCTACTGGTAAAGTCTGGGGAATTAAACTCATCTGAAGAAGACGGGCTGTTTTTAAATCCTCGATCAGGCTCTTATTTATTTCTCTAAGTTTCTCCTGCATTTCCATAAACTTATCATTATCGATAAATAGTATAATTATCTCTTCAATAAAGCCCCCTGCTCTTTTTATAGGGAAAAATCTAACGTTATACCACCTGTTATCAATTTTCAAATCAATTGAAATTCTTTCTTTCTTACACTCTTTAATATCGTTTATCTCTTTAGCAATTCTTTCTCCGTACTGGATTGGAATTACGTGAATTATATTTCTTCCAATATAGCTTGTCTCCGCATAAAGAATCTTTCTTATGACTTCATTAATAAATGTTATTCTGTAATTCTGGTCAACAAGGATTATACCTTCCCTAATATTATCAAGTATTCTTTTATTTAAAACATACTGTTTTTTTACACTCTCTTCCCATACCACCTCTTTGGTAATATCCTTAACTACAAGATAGTATCCCATCTTTATATTATTAACCAGAAGCTTCCTTACAACTAATTCAACACTAACCGGGATTGTGCTTGAATCTATCATTGTTGTTTCCATCTTTTCCTCGTCAACTTTATCAACCACATCAAAAAGTTTACTTACTTTTTCTCTTTCACTCTCCTTTATCAGATTGAGAAAGTCTTTCCCTATCATTTCTTCCTTTACATAACCAAGAATCATTCTTGCACCACTATTCCAGGAAATTATTCTTCTTTCGTTATCAACAGTAATAAATGCGAAATCTCTTAGGTTTTCGATTATCTCCTTCTGCTTATTCTCTTCAACAGTTAGGGTAAGGTACAGATCCGGTATAATTCGGGACAGCCTTTTCTTATTAATACTTATTATACTCCGGCAAATAAACTTCGCTAAAAAACTTTTAAAATATAATATTACCAGAATCAGGTCTTTCTGCTTGAAAAATCTTAAAATCAGTATTCTGTTTTTATTTTTCACTAGGTTTATGTTTAAAGATTTATGAGAGATGAAAAGCCTTCCTGATTTATCCAGAACTTTCAGCTCAAGCCTCTGCGGAAGACCTAAAATATTTATCAGTTCGTCATCATAAATGGAGAGTAAAAGGCTTTTTCCATCATAAAGATATACTGCATAAAAAGTAGAAAATACATTTTTTTTGAACTTAATGAAAAAAATTTCTAAAAACTCCTTTTTAAAGTTTGCCAGTGTTGTTCTCAGTGTGTTAAAACCAGCAAGAGAATCATTAATAAATCTATCAATTACATAGATTGAACACATTATCACACAGAAAGCTAAAATCAAAAACAAGATTGTTAGTAAGTATAGTATATGTATCCACACAAACTTTTCATCCCCTGAAATAAAAAGGTTTTGGTATAAAATATTTATAATATAAATTTATAGCTTCATTATCAGTCATTAAAGCAATAAAGTCAACTATACACCTGTTTTCATCCTCATCAGGTTTATAATTTATTCTGCTAAATCTATCAAAAACTATGTGAATGTTTTTCTTCAAGAAATAATAAAGTTCAAGAAGAATATTTGAGGCCTTATCCATTTCACTTTGAATATAAGGATGTCTGTAAACATTATCGAAGAGAAATGATCTTAGAGTGTTCATCAGCTTCATTTTTTCATGGCTAATCTTTATTACTGGAGAGTTAAGACTGTTTTCTATAACATCCCTCACAAGGGTATTTATCCTTCTGGAATGGGTTTCTCCCATACCTTCTCTCACATTTTCGGGAATGTCCTTCTCTGATATAATCTTAGATCTTATTGCATCATCTAAATCGTGGTTCAGATAGGCTATTATATCAGACACTCTAACTACCTGACCTTCAAGTGTTAGAGGCATATCTGAAGAAATTATTTTTTCAGTCTTTCCTGTCTTAGAGTGTTTCCTTATACCGTCAATAACATCCGGAGTAAGGTTTAGCCCCGTCATATTCTTTTCGAGAACCTGAAGAACTCTAACGCTCTGTTCTGAGTGTTTAAAATTCTTATCTATTTCTTTCTGTATTAAAAATTCACCAGAATGGCCAAAGGGAGTATGCCCTACATCATGCCCCAGTGCAATAGCTTCAGTTAAATCCTCATTTAAGAATAATGCTCTCGATATCGTCCTTGCAATTTGAGAAACCTCAAGAGTATGTGTTAGTCTTGTTCTGTAAACGTCACTTGTGGGAGAAAGAAAAACCTGGGTTTTATGCTTTAACCTTCTGAAGGCTTCACTATGAACAATTCTATCTCTATCTCTCATAAACTCAGTTCTTACTTCATCCTTTTGTTCATAAACCCTTCTTGGAGAGGCATTTTTACTGAGTTTTGCAAATTTTGAAAGTGTTTTTTGCTCATTTTCCTCAATCATTTCTCTTATGTTCATATCTTCTTCCTTCTTTGTATTTTTAAATAAAACATTAAAAATAGTACTATAGTATGTATATCTTTTTTACTATTTTGTCCTAACTTTTTATATTTAAAAAAGTTAAGATAAAGTTGTTCTGTGCAAAGTTTGATAATTTTTTTGTTTATTTTTGTTTAAATTTTAGTTAGAATATTTTTTTTTTTAATGAGATTTTTGTTTTGTGTGTATGTTACAATTTTTTTTAATGTTTTGCAAGTGTTTTGCACAAGATTGTGTTTTTGATTTTTTTTCCGAAAATAATAAAAAGCTTATCACGAAAGTGAGGATAAATAAAGAAAAATGCAAAAGATAATTCTTATTTTATGTCCTTTACTTATCTTTATCTTTACTTTTGTTTTCGGAGGAGCTTATATTACCGAACTTAAAGGTAAAAGTATAAAAGATGGCATTTATCTACAGTGGGTTGCTAATACAAATAGAGAATTATTTTTAATTTACCGAAATACAAACCAGCCGATATTATCTGTAGACATTCTTACTAACTCAAAGTTAGTTGAATACAAAGAGTTCAGTGGTGAAAGTCTTACCAATTCAAACTTTCTTTTTACATTTACTGATAAAGATGTGGACTCTGGAGAAAAGTATTTTTATTTTGTAACAACTGTTGAAGATGTGGATAAGGGTTTATTTTACCCAGGAACAAATCTTAACTTAACACCGCTTTTCTTTACTGCACCTTTTGTAACTAATTTATTAGTAACAAATTATGGTAAATCCATTTTTATTTTCTGGGATGCTGGTGGTGAGGAAACTAATGAAGGAAAATTAATATTTACAATCTATAAAAGTACAAATAAAATAGAAAAATTGGATGAGTTAAGTCCATATGTTGTAAATATAAGTGATTTCTACTTTGAAGACGAAGACATAAAAGAAGGAGAGGCTTATTACTATGCTGTGGTGGTTGACGGGCAGAAAAGAATTTTGCCGGGCAAAAATTCTACCATCTTTCCTGTTATTATAAGCAGGGAATTGAAAAAAGAAAATCTTGAAATTATAAGAGAGCTAAAAGAAATAAAAAAGATCAAAAAAAGTGAGTTTTTAAAGGATTACTTGTGGGGAAGGGAAAAATGAGAAGAGAAGGGGAATTCCTATTTCTGGGGTTTATCCTTTTTTTATTTTTTCTGATAATATTTCTATTTGTCGATTTCAATGGGGCTAAGAATGTTAAAGAGTTTTTAACTAATAAGGTTTTTAGTATTGGTAAAAAAGAGGAAGTGAAGTTAGAAGAAGATGAAGTTTTATTTAAAAAAATAACTGTATCTTTTGAACTAAAAGATTTTGTAAAGGTTAGAGAACTTGCAAACGAATTTTTGCTGAAATTTCCAGATTCAAAGTTAGTCAAAGGTGTTTACTACTATGTTGGATATGTATTTTATGAGGAGAAGGATTTAGAAAAGGCGAAGGAATTTTTTAAAAAGGCAATATCTAAAGGTGGCGAAATTTCTACTGAAAGAAAAATAGAAATTATAAAACTCCTGGGCAGTATTTCAAGAACTGAAGAAAGATATGATTCCTTTGTTCTTGCCTTTCTTGAAGATGTTATAGTCAATGAAAAAGTTGAGGACAGTACTCTTTTTGTTCTTTTAGGTTATCAGTATCTTTATGCAAAACTTTATGATAAGGCTCTCGTGGCTTTTGAGAAGGCAAACAGTTCTGATGGTATTGTTGGACTGGCAAGGGTAAACATAGAGAAGGGAAACTATACTGAGGCAATAAATAATTATTTGAAGTATTTTAATTATCCCGGCGTGGATAGCAAAAGCCAGCAGTATGCAAGGGTTAAAGAAGCATTCTTAAAGCAAACTCTTTACTATGCAAATAGGCTTTTTGAAGCAAAAAAATATGATGAGGCAATAAGTAATTATGCAACGATATACAATCTTTTTATTAATGAGAAAGAAAGCGATGAGGCACTTGTTAAAAGTGCAATTATATTTCTGGAAAAAAAAGAATATGAAAAATCTCTTGAATGTCTTAAAAAGGCGATGGTAAATATTCCCAAAAATTGCGATGAACTTGCAATGTATTATACAGCAGTTGTTTATTACAACATGGGCAAAAGGAAAGAGTCATACCAGATATTTTGTAATTTTCTTTCGGTTTTTCCTTCAAGTGATAGGGCGAAGGAAGCAGAAGACTGGAAAATACTTATTCGCAAAGAACTCGGTATTTAATTTTTTACTTTATTTTTTTCTTTTGGACAATGTGATGAATTTTTGCTAAAATAAAGTGTTAAAAAAGAGGTTTTAATGAAAGAAGTAAGCGAACCTCTTTTCAGAGAAAAGCTTAAGAATGCAATAGTTGAGGCAAGTTTTAATCTCAGAGAGGATATTAAGGAGTATTTTCAGGAACTTTTGAAAAAAATTGATAATGATAACTACAAACAGGTTGTTTCTTTTTTTATAGAAAATTTTTCTATTGCATTCAATGAAAAAAGGGCACTCTGTCAGGATACAGGGTATGTGGAGATATTCTTTGAAATAGGGCAGGATGTCCATATAGGTTTTGACCTTAAAAAGACCTGTGAAGATGCAGTTAAAGAGGTTTACGAAAAGTATTATCTGAGGAAATCTCTCGCAGATCCATTGACAAAAGAAAACACAAAAAATAATTTGCCCGTGTTTTTTGATTTTGACTTTGTCAAGGGGGATAGGCTTAAAGTTGTTGTTCTTTTGAAAGGCGGTGGTTCAGAGAATGCTACAAGAATTCTTTCTTTAAATCCATCTTATAGATTGAATGAGATAGAGGAGAAAATTGTGGATTCTTTTAAGGAAATCGGGTCAAAAGCCTGCCCACCTTACATTGCCGGAATATGTATCGGGGCAAATTTTGAGAAGGCATTGAATATTTCCAAAAAACTCCTTCTGTATAAAATAAGTGAAAATCCAATGAGTAAGACAGAATATAGAATTGCTAAAGAGTTAAAGGAAAAGATTAACCTTCTTGGTATTGGCTTTTGTGGTTTGAAGTTTGGAGAAACTCTTATAGATTTAAAGTTAAAGATTGTTCCATCTCATATTGCTACTTTGCCTGTTGCCATTTCCATAGGATGTAATTCTGTCAGACAGGCATCATTTGAGTTGTGAGAGCTGGCATGAAAAGCATAAGAAAATTTTCCTTACCATATATACTTCCTGAAATAGATACAGTAATAAGAAGATTAAACTATAATCCAAAGAAATCAATCTTTGATAAGGATATTGAGTTGTTTGTTAAAAAAGAATTGAGTGGTTTAATTTCAATAATCTCCCCTGTAGCAAAGGTTAGTGATTTGAAGATAGATAATATAACTTCATCAAACATAACTTTTGAGAATGGGTTTGAAATAGAATCAGTAAAACTTGCTATGGTTTTAAAGAATAGTAAAAAGGCTACATTTATGGCATTGACCATCGGGGAAAAGTTGACATTGGCAGTAGAGGAAGCCTTAAAGAAAGAAGAATATACAAAGGCTGTAATCATTGATGCTATAGGGAGTGAAGCTGTAGAGAAGTTTGCTGATTATATTCAGGATGTAATTGCAAGGGAAAATAGACTTTTTTCTTTAAAGCCAACAATGAGGTTCTCGCCAGGTTATGGAGATTTTAGCCTTTCTTATCAAAAGGAAATTTTATTACTTCTTGAGGCTGAAGAGATTGGTATTTCTTTGCATCCAGAAAGTCTTGTCCTTATTCCGGAAAAAAGTATAACAGCTGTAGTTGGCTGGGAATAAGTTATTTTTCCTGACTTCATCGGTAAAATTTTGTAATTTATTACCTGACAAAAAGTTAACTTTTTTACAAGACACTACACATACTTTTACCTTATTGGTTTAGCTCTCTGGATTAGTTTATCTCGAAAGGAAGGCTTGATAAGGTTTTATTTACTACTTTGTATATCCTTCTTACATTCTCTGTTGCAGCTGAAGGAACTGCATATCTTTTCCCGGTTTTCGTGTCCTTTAATATGCTAATCTGAACATTAAGTAATTCATTCCTTATGACTTCGGGGGATAATTTTCTATAAAGCCCGCTTACCATAAACCCAAGAAGCCATCTTCGCCATAACAATGTTATACTCTACTTAAGCCTTGATAAACTCAGCAAGCCTTATGAAATATTTTAATTCTTCTTCATTTTTTGCTATACCAATATGACGAAACAATGACTTGCCTTACCTTGTCATCCTTGCAAATTATTGCCCCCCACGTTTTTGCTCATTTTACGATGAAATCGGGAGGCAGAAGAGGCTAAATCTCTACTTTTTTTCTTCTTTTTTTACAAATTCGCTTTTTATTCTTCTTAAAGTTTCTATAAGTTTTTCGTCTTCAATGATTGTTTCAATCCACCTTGTTACATCAACTTCAAGCATAACTCTTATTGGAAACTTTACTTTTTGTTGTTTCGAATTTAAGTAGATATTTACAACCGGTTTGAGCGTGGATTTGTCAGAAAGTTCTATTATCTCTCCTATTTCTTTTGTGTTTAAAACCACAAAATCTCCAACCTTCAAAACAGGTTCTCCAGCAATGACAGAAGGCATCTTATTTACAAATTCAATGGCAAGTCTTGGTATAAACTTAGTACCGGCATTCTTATGAATGTATAAAAAGGCATTCCACATTGGATAACCTTCTTTATAGCTTCTTTTTGATATTGTGGCATCAAAAACATCAGCCATTGATACAATCTGGGATGTTTCATCGAGTTTTTCTCCGGAAAGGCCAAAAGGGTAACCAGTTCCGTTGTAACATTCATGATGAAGTAAGGGAATCTTTTGTACTGTATCATTAAACTCTGGCTGGGCTTTAACAATTTCATATCCATAAATTGTATGTTTTTTTACTATTTCATACTCTTCCTTTGTAAGTTTATCATTTTTGTTGATTATTTCTTTTGGAAGAAGCAACTTTCCTATGTCATGAAGCATTGCACCTATGCCAAGATTTTTTAACCTTTCATACTCCCAGTTTAAAATTCTTGCAAAAGAAATTGATATAAGTGAAACATTTACTGAATGGGTGTATGTGTATTCGTCGTATTCCTTAAGTTCAATAAGATTTAGCACCGTTTCTGGCTTTGAGTTAGATATTTCATTTATTAAATCCTCAACTGTGGATTCAATCTCTTTTACAGGAAGAGATGCCTTTCTTTCAACCCTGAATGCTATCTCCTGTGAAAGAACAAAAGCCTCTTCTACCTTTTCCTCTTTTGGTGAAGCTTCCTTCTTTACTTCTTTCTTTCTGGAAGGTTTTATGTAGAAAAGTTTTTTAATGTTTTTTGCTTTTAAATCTTCAATGAGTTTTGCAGTAATAATCTCCTTAGCACTGGCAACTTTTTCACCATCTTCAGTAAGAAGTTCTCCGTTCAATATCATTCCATCATAAAGAAAAGATGTATATAATTCAACAGTAATCCACTTTCCTTTTTTATCCTCCATAAAACATAAATCCTGCTTTCTTATTATAGAATAGAAAAAATTTCACAGCTTATTTTTCTTGCTCTCTATATTAAAATCCCCTTTTTTTAATTAAAAAGTTTTTGCAAAGTAATCCTGAAAAATTCTGTTATGTTTGTCCTAAATTAACAAATAAACTAAAATTATAAGAAGTACTGCTGCAATAATCCCAATAGCTATAAATATAAAGTGAAAGGGTATTTCAAGCAATTTTGCCTTTTTATTTATTTGCGATTGTTCCTGTGATAGTTTTGTTTCTAAGATACTGGCTGATACTTTCTCTTTCCTTTTATCAAGTAAAGGATCATACATTTTGACTTTTACATTATCTTCATCAAGTGAACGTCCATATATTCCAGGCCCAATATTTACAATAACGGTGTATATTTTACCTTCTTTAATGACCTTTACCACTGTCGCAGGAATGGGTAGCAATTCCCCATCCTGAGAAGCATTTAGCAGATCTATAAAATATTGTCCTCTATTACTCTGTTCAGTTATCTTTATAAATATTTTATCACCTTCCTTCAGGTTGTAAATTGGAACACCGCTAACAGGGGAAAGTACAAGGGATACTTCAAGCAAAACTGCTGAATCTTCAGGAACAAAAGAGGTTATAGAGGTTTTTTTGGATTCATCTTGGGGTTCTGCAGGGGCAGTAAGAGAAAGGATATCCTTGTTTTCCGTCTGAGTTTTTGATTTTCTGATTGAATCAATCTGGGATGCTGGTAATGTTTCAACTGATATTTCTACCTTTAAATTTTTGTCACCAACAGGTCTTGTCAGGGCTTCTTCAAATATATTTTCTACTTTGTTAAACTGAAGTTTCTTTATATTTGCCCATATTTCAGGCCCTCTTCCTCCTCCAGCTTGAAAGAGATCTTCTAATGTGGTTTGAACGTCATGAGTAAGGCTTGTAGCAAATTCTCCTTTCCACTTTAGCTTAACAATAATATCTTCAAACTCATTCCATGGCATCCCGATATTATTTTCATAGATTGTACTGAAGTGAGATGCTACTATATCAAATTTTTCTACATTTTTTGAGGCATTATCCATAAAAACTATAAACATTCCAAAGGAACTTACAGATGGAGCTTTAAAGCGGCCTTTAATTATTATTGTGGTTTTTTCAAGATTTTCACTCATAAAATGCCTCTGTTTAATTGCAAAAACCAGTTAATAGTTAAACCAAAAATCCAGTTTTTGTCAAGTAAATAAAAATAATTTTTTACATTTTAAAATATTTACTAATTGATTAAAATATTTTATAATCTTTTTAAGGAAAATATCGGAATTGTTTAGGGTTATCTTGAATGAGAAGAGTTTTCTATTTTGCAATAAAATACCTTAAATTTAAGGCAAGCGAAAGAGGTCTTTCAGCAATTGCAATCATCGCTTTTTTTACAATTCTTATTGGTAGTACAGCTTCAATTGTTATTCTTTCTGCTGCAAATGGTATTCATGAAAATTTGTTGCAGAAAATTATGACCAAGGATGCACATTTGATTTTTCTTGGACCGGGGAAAGGTATTCCTGAGTATAAAAAATACATTGAAAAACTTAAAAAAGTTAAAGGAGTAAAATATGTTGAACCATTTTTTGAGAAGCAGGGGCTTATCAAGGGTAGATTGAATGTATGGGGAATTAATATTATGGGGGTTCCTCCACATATTTTTGAAAAGGATGAAGATTTTAAAAAACAAATTCGCGTGGAGTCCGGTTCTTTAAATCTTTATACCAATAATTCTATTTTGCTGGGTTATAATCTCGCATTAAACATTGGCGCACAGGTTGGTGATAAGGTTGACCTTACAGTTTTCAGTGAGGATTATTTTGCGCTACAGTATAAGTTTGTGGTAAGTGGTATTTTTACGGCAGGACACAAGGATTATGATTCTTCTCTTGCATTTATATCTTTTGAGAATGCACAGGAGATTTTTGATTCAGAAGGTTATGCTTACGGAATTGCTGTAAAAGTCGAAGATCCTTACAGAATAGAAAGCTACCTTTCAGAATTAAAAAGTGTATGTCCTTATTACAGTTTTACATGGAAAAGATTGCACAGAAATGAGCTTGCAGCACTGGAGGATGAAAAGAAACTTATAATGATAATCCTGTTTTTCTTTTTTGTAGTTGTTTCTTTTAATATTTTAAGTACCATGATAGCAATGGTGCTTGATAAAAAAGAAGAGATAGCCATTTTAAAAGCTATGGGATTGAAGCCACAAAATGCCATGCAGATATTTCTTCTGGATGGGTTTATAATTGGTATGCTTGGTGGAATTTTTGGTAGTGTTGGAGGCCTTTTACTTTCCCTGACATTAAATGATATCCTGAAAGGAATAGAAATATTTATAAATCTTAATTATAGAATTGCTCATTTTATATTAAAACTTTCAGGAATAACAAGACCCTTGCCTGTATTTCAGTTTTTCAATTCTGAAGTTTATTATATAGATAAGTTCCCTATAAAAATAGAGTTTGGTGATATATGTTTTGTAATGCTTTTATCACTTGCACTTGGGACTTTAGCTGTTATCTTCCCTGCTTTCAAAGCTTCAAAGTTAAGACCTGTAGAGGTATTGAGAAATGACTGAATTAATAAAAGCGGAACACTTAACCAAGGTTTATAAAACTCTTGTAGATGAAGTAAGTGTCCTGAATTCTATTGATGTGAGTATATCCAAAGGTGAAGCACTTGCAGTTGTTGGAGAAAGTGGCAGGGGAAAAACAACACTTTTAAATTTACTGAGTGGACTTGACAGGCCAACATCAGGTATGGTTTTCTTTAAAGGAGAAAGGATTGATAACTTGAGTGAGGATGAACTTTCTGATTTTAGAAATAAAAATATCGGTTTTATTTTCCAGCATCATTATCTTTTAAATGATTTTAATGCCTTAGAAAATGTGCTTGTCCCTCTGAAGCTAAGTGAGAATGAAATGGAGCAGGAGAAGATATACAGAGCCAAAGAATTACTTGAGAAAATGGGACTGAAGGACAGAATTTATCATTACCCTGATCAGCTTTCTGGAGGAGAAAGGCAGAGGGTTGCGGTTGCGCGGGCATTAATTAACAATCCTGAGGTGATTTTTGCTGATGAACCAACGGGTAGCCTTGACAGAAAGAATGCACAGAATATTGAAAGTATTTTATGGGAACTCAAAAAAGAATACAATGTTACTCTTGTAATTGCCACACACAGTAAGGAAATAGCAAGCAAATGTGATAGGGTTATTGAACTTTTGTAAAAAATATTTTAGATAGAGGTGTTTTATGGGCAGGTGGGTATACTTGAATGGAAAACTTGTAGAAGCTGAAAATGCAAAGATTTCTGTTTTTGATCACGGACTTCTTTACGGGGATGGAGTTTTTGAAGGGATAAGGGCTTATAACAAAAAAATTTTCAAACTCGATGAGCATGTTGACAGGCTTTATAATTCAGCCAAGATAATTATGCTGGATATTCCAATTTCAAAGGAAGAATTTAAACAGGCTATAATTGAAACCTGTAAGGCAAACAATATTGTAAATGGTTACATAAGACCGATTGTTACAAGGGGTGTTGGAACTCTTGGTCTATCTCCATGGAACTGTTCGAATCCCAGTGTTATTGTTATAGCCGATACAATTCAGCTTTATCCCAAGGAAATGTATGAAAATGGGCTTGAAGTTGTGACTGTAGCCACAAGAAGAAATCTTCCAGAGGCTGTAAACCCTATGATCAAGTCCCTGAATTATCTCAACAATATTCTTGCTAAAATTGAGGGGAAAATTGCCGGGGTTGAAGAAGTTATTATGCTTAATCAGGAAGGTTATGTAGCGGAATGTTCAGGAGACAACATTTTTATTATTAAGGGAGGAAAGATATTTACTCCCCCCATAGTAGTTGGTGCTCTTCCTGGTATAACTCAAGCAACTGTTGCTGAAATTGCTGAAAAGGAAGGGTTGCCTGTTATTGAAAAATTTTTCTCAAGAGCAGAAATGTATATAGCCGATGAAGTTTTTCTTACTGGTACAGCAGCAGAGATAGTTCCTGTTGTAAAGATTGATGGAAGGGTAATAGGGGATGGAAAGCCCGGTAAGATTACAAAAGTTTTGATAGATAAATTCAATAAATATGTTGTTGAGCATGGAACGCCAATAGAATAGAGCTATAAACAGGAAGACTGGAGTTTCCCACATTCTTTTAAATACCTTAATTCGGAAAGTCCAACAAACTAAAAAGTTTAGGGGAAGCCTCAGTTTTCCTGCTATATTTTTTAGTTGAATTGTATAAGCCGAAACCGCTCCAGAAAGGGGCGGTCTGGTTTTCCTGCTATATTTTTTAGTTGAATTCCTTGAAATATAACACACATTATTATATAATATTATTTGTCTTATTTACAGGAGGTTTTAAATGTCAGGTCATAATAAATGGGCAAATATTAAACAGAGAAAAAGTGCCCAGGATGCTAAAAGATCGAACATCTTTTCCAAGTTGTCTCGAGAAATCATACTTGCGGCCAGAAAAGGTGGAGGAAATCCAGAAACAAATGCTGCTTTGAGGGCTGTAATTGAGAAAGCAAGATCCTACAATATGCCAAAAGATAACATAGAGAGAAGCATAAAGAGAGGGACAGGAGAGATAGAAGGTGCAGCATTTGAGGAACTTTCTTACGAAGGGTATGGACCTGGTGGAGTTGCAATAGTAGTTGATGTAACCACTGATAACAAAAACAGAACTCTTTCCGAAATAAGAAAAATATTTTCCCGTCTGGGCGGGAATCTCGGTGAATCTGGTTGTGTTGGATGGATGTTTGAAAAGAAGGGTTATATTGCACTTGATGCTTCAAAGTATTCTGAAGATCAAATTCTTGAGCTGGCACTGGATCTTGGAGCAGATGATGTTAAAGTAGAAGATGATGTAATTGAAGTATACACTTCGGTTGAAAATTACTTAAAAGTACTTGATGGACTGAAAGCAAAGGGAATAGAAATTAAAAATTCTGAAATTGCGCGCTTTCCCCAGAATACAATTAAAGTTGATAGAGAGAAGGCACTAACCCTTCTTAAACTCATTGATGAACTTGAAAATCACGATGATGTTCAGGCAGTTGCTTCAAATGCAGAAATAGATGATAGCGTCTATGAGGAATTTGCAAATTCCCAGCAGTAAAATATCTGTTGTGAATCTTAAGAATTATAGGGATAATGTCACAGTAATTTTCCAAACTGGTTCTCTATCTGCATCTGTTTGGACAAAAATTCTTTTTTAACAATGCCTTAGAAAATTTAGTTTTGGAAGTTTTTATAAAATCAAAAATCTAAGTAACTTTCATTGCCCAGGGATTTGTTTTTATAAAACAATTGAGTATTGAGGTAGTTAAGAATCAGTTTTTATGAGTTTTTACCCGGTTTTTAGTTAATTTTATTAATGGAGTTGATTAATAAAGTTATTTTTCATTCAGTATGTTTCCTTTTAAAAAGGCATAATGCAAAAGACTGTTTGAAAAATTACTGCAACAGTTAATTTATAACTTTTTGAAAGATATTTTTAAAATATAGAAAGATATGTTAAAATATTTAATGAATAATGTTTATTGTAAATTAAAGAAACGGAGAAATTTATCTCTTGAATTCAGAAGGAATCTTATTTGTTAGTAACTGCTTTGGAGAAGATAGAGTTGCTTCTTTAATTGCAAGAGAATTTAAGTTTTTGTGCAAACAACATAAAAAAAGTATCAGAATATACGGTGCTACCTTAATGGGTAATGGTAGAGAATATACTGTGAATAACATAGAATTGGTCTATCATTCTCCCCTTCCCCCTTCGGGTGGATTTCCGACAAAAAGTATAAAAGGGTTCTTTGCTGATTTAATATCAGGTTCTTTTTTTAATATTTTAAAATTTGTTAAAGCATTAAAAAAACTTTATAATGAAATTGATACTATATTTGTGGTTGGTGATATTTTTTTACTTTTTTTATCTAAATTGGCATTAAAAAATAAGAAATTTTTCTTTTTTGCACTTGCAAAATCCGACTACTTTATGCCCCATTACCTTATAGAAAAGTGGTTTTTAAAAACAAACAATATTGATGTTTTAACGCGTGATGAGTTAACAGCGAAAAACTTTCAAAGTGATGGAATAAAGGCATACTATTTTGGAAATCCTATGATGGATAATCTTTTTTCAAAGGGTTTAAATGTTGAAATTCCTGAAGATAAAAGAGTCATTGGAATTTTGCCGGGAAGCAGATTTGAAGCCTATGGAAATTTTAAAAAAATTCTTTTTCTTATTGATAAAATCGAAAGGAATGATTTGTTTTATATTGCTGCTTTACCCCATACACTTGATATAAGGAAAATTATTGATATATCTTTAAAGTCTGGCTTTAGTGTTTCACAGAAAGGTTATATTACAAGACTTAAGAAAGACTTAAAGGAAGTATTGTTACTTTATGATTCTTTTGTGGAGGTGGTAAATCTTTCAGAAATTATTATTGGCCTTGCTGGAACAGCAAATGAACAGGCCGCTGGCCTTGGTAAGCCAGTAATAACATTTAAGGGATGTGGCCCTCAATCTACAGAAGTCAGACTTAAGGAACAGGAAAAACTTTTAGGGGGAGCTTCAAAATATATCAAAAACTTTCCATATGGAGTAATAAGGGAAATAGAATTTTTGCTAGATAACCCTGATGAAGTAGAATTAAGAGGAAGAATTGGCAAGGAGAGAATGGGTGGGCCTGGTGGTGCTAAAAAAATTGCTGGCTGGCTTTTTAGTAAAATATTTTCTTTGGAGGAAAATTAACTTTTATGGAGGAAAGAGAAACTGATATTTATCTTGAAAGAAAAAGATGCAGTCAGGCAAGGAATGTGTCAATTATAGAAGGATTTATACAGACAATAGGCATTCACATAGGGGGAGTTTTTCTGCCAAGTTTTATAACCACAGCTCTTTTACTTCAACAATTGAAAGCACCTCTTGTTATTATTGGTTTTGTCAACTCACTGCTTTACCTTGTCAATGTTCTACAGCCTCTTTCTACAGGTCTTACAAGAAATGTAAAAAAAAGGAAACCTCTCGTAGTTATTTCATCTTTTCTTGGGAGATCATTATTTATTGCTTCAATGGTAATTGCTTTAATGTTTGCAAACTTTAAATATATTTTCCCCGTAATGGTTGTCTTACTGTGCCTGGCTTCATTTTCTATTTCCTTTGCTGGAACAGGCTGGAGTACATGGATGGCTGACATTGTCCCTGAGGAAAAAAGGGGAAGTTATTTCGGGTTGAGGAATGCCATCTGCAGTATTGCTGGTATAATTGCAATACTCATTGCTGGTTTGATGTTGAAAATTTATCCTGAAAAACAGGGTTATTATATAATATATGCCATTGCATTTATTTCAGCTCTTTTAGGTTCTATTGCCCTTATTATTCAGTATGAACCTAAAAAAAACGAAAACTACAATGAACCATTTTTTGTCAGTTATAAAAACATTTTTAAGGATAAAAATTTTATTACTTTTGTAGGAATAATCTCATTTTTCAACTTCAGTTTATTATTTTCAAGCCCATTTTTTAATGTTTATTATCTTGACAGTGTAAAAATTTCCCCTGAAGTTCTGTCTTATTTTTCAGCTTTTGGTATAGTTATTTCGATCACAGGTTATATCTTTTTTGGAAAGGTTTCAGAAGTTACTGGTTACAAATTTGTAATCAAGTTGTGTCTTTTATTTATGGCTATTCCGCCTTTGCTTGTGAATTTTGTCACGAAAAATGATTATATTTTTTTGATAGGCATAATAGTTTTTTTACAGAGTTTTTTTGGAGCGGGATGGACAATTGCTACATTTAATTCATCTCTTTTGATATCTCCTATGCAAAATAGATCTCTATACATAGCAGTATTTAATTCTATAAATTCATTCTTTGCAATATTTGCTTCAGTAATTGGTGGATACTTTTCAGATTTTCTTTCAAATTTTAATTTAGAGCTTTTTGGAAGGACAATATATTCCACAAGTTTTATATTTTTGCTTACTACAATTTTAATAATTATTGGTCTTCTTTTATTTCCTGAATACACTGAAACTCAAAAAGAATTTGAAGTTTCTTCAATAAAGGATGTTGTCTTAAGACCTGACTTTGCAAGTGTTCTTTATAGAGTTTTTCTCTCCACTTTTATTCAAAATATTCCTTCAAGGAAAAAGCTTGCAGAAAATCTTGGAGAAACAAAATCTTCGATAGGAGTCATTCCATTAAGCAGGTTACTAAATGACCTTGATCATGAAGTAAGAATTACAGCTATAAGAAATCTTGGCAAGATACCCACATTTCAGGCCTTCAAAGTACTCGAAAACTATTATAAAGTTGCAAATTACTTAGAGAAAAAAGAAATCCTTTCAGTACTTTCTAACTTCAATTTTGATGAGTGTAGAAAATTTTTGCTTAAAATTGTTGAGAACACTCCCCACAAAACTTTGAAAATGGAAGCCTTGCATTCTCTTTCATATATGGTCAATATGAAAGTGAAGGAGCTGGCACTCTCAAAGATTAAAACTGAAAAAGACTTAAGCTTTTTCTTCGTCTATCTTGAAATTCTTGCAAGGGGAAAGGTTATTGAAAGTTTACCGATAATTCTTGAAAAATATTCGAGATTAAGAGATGAAAAAAATAAAAATGAAGTTCTCTTTTACATTTCTATACTCCTTGACTTAAACAGGGATTTTTATGCATTTTGTAGCGTAAATAACTATGAAGATCAGGAAAGAATTCTTGTAAAACTTATAAAGAGAGTATTTAAGTGTCTTAAACTATCTGTTCACACAAAAGAAGATAAAAATAAGGTGTATAAAATAGAAGAAAAACTTTTATTCAATATCTTCCAGAGGAAATTTTTAAGCCTTAAACCATTCCAGAAAGATTTTTTCAAGCTTCTTTCAAGTATCAATCTGAATCTAAATGTTTTTGTACTCCAGTTTCTTAAATACTTCTTCAAAAAAGAAAGCCTGAGCTTTTTTGAGGCTGAACTGGTTTTTTTAGAACTTGAACATTATCTTTACTTAATAAAGAAAATAATGTAAATTACTCTTAAAATGAAATTATGCTTGATATTTTTTTGAAATCATTTATATTATATTTCATTTTGAGAGAAAAGAATGTCAAAAAAATTTACAATTGCTTTTCAACTGACAAATTTCTTAGAAGAATATCCCAGACTTCTACTTGCAGGTGCAACAGATGCGGCAAAAGAATTAGATGTTAATCTTTTTGTTTTTCAAACAGAAGCTTTTGATATACCTTTTGATTACAGGTATCAGTCAAACCTTCTTTTTGAGTTTTTGAACGACAGAGAATTTGACTTTTTAATCTTAAGTAGTTCCAGTCTATTAAATTTTATCTCTGCATCTGAGTTTGAAGAAAGAATCAAAAAGCTACAGGGTAAAAATATTATTAGCCTCGGTATTCCTTTAAAAAATGCCTATGCAATAGTTGTAGAAAATAGAAAAGCAACCTTTGAGGCCACAACTCACTTAATAGAATTTCATAGAAGAAAAAAAATAGGTTTTATTAAGGGTACGGAATCAAATGTTGAGGCAAATGAAAGATTTGAGGGTTATGTTGAAGCACTTAAAAGACATGGGATTGAAGTAAATAATGAAATTATATTTCAGGGAAATTTTCTAAAAGAGAGTGGAGAAAAAGCAGCAGAGATTATAATAAACAAATTGGTAGGGAAGATTGATGCAATTGTATGTGCAAATGATAATATGGCACTCGGACTGGCAAGAAAATTAAAAGAAAGTGGAATAAAGATCCCTGAGGATATTGCTGTGATTGGTTTTGACGACACTCCTTATGCAAGGGCATTTTTCCCTCAACTTTCTACTGTAAGACAGCCTCTATACAAACAGGGGTATTTGGCAGTAAAAATGGCAGCAGACATACTAATGAATGAAGCTTATCCAAGCATTACTGAATTGCCCACTCTTTTTATACCACGGGCTTCATGCGGTTGCAGTTTTGAAAATAAATCAAAAAACTTCCAAATCAGTGAGGAAGCTTTCTACAGGGAAATAAAGAAAATTCTTGAGATTGAAGATATAAATTTTTATCTTTCGAATGATGTGTTTTCATTTTTTAAGGAGTTTTTTTCATTAACAAAAAATGAAAAAAATCCCAAGGAGAAAATTCGAGAAGAAATAAGTCATACACTTTCTTCACTTATTTCAAAATTTATAGAAAGTAAAAAGAATTTTTATTTTCTTGGTGAGATATTTGAGCTTTTGAGAAAAAAACAGAACATAGATGAAAATTTTATTGCAGAATGTAAAATTTTAGTTTTAAAATCAGAAAACCTTTTTTGTAAAGAATTCTTTGAAGAGGCAAATTATCTTGACATAAAACTTAAAAATATTTTTACTGCTATTTCATCTTCTTTAAACTGGGAAGAATGGCTTGAGAAAATGTTTGAGTCATTTTACAACCTTCCGTTTGATTTTTTATTTCTCTTCAGGTTTGAAACACCTGTATTTCACAGAAAAGGAGAACCTTTTAATATCTTAGATATTGGGAAAAAACTTATTATGGGTTTTGATAAAAAACGAAATCTTTTCATTAAGACTATGGAAGGTATCACAATAGAAAGAGATTCGTTTTTACATGAAATTTGCATGCGGGAAAATTTTTTCAACTTATGTGTTTTTTTAGTTTACTTTATGGATTATATATATGGTTATCTTGTCATAGATTATGATGTATCAAAGATAATGTATATTGAAGACATTGCAAAGACTATAGGAGAAAACTTTTTTAAATTAATTATAATCGATAGCTTATCCAAAGAAATGGGTGAAATAAAGAAAAGACATGAAGAAATTGAAAGAGAATTAGCGTTTGCCGAACTGCTCCAGAAAAATATTATTCCATCCAGACCGCTTTTTCAGAATATAGCTTTTTACTCCAAGTTTAAAGAAAAAGTAGGGGGAGATTTTTTTGATTTCATAAGCTTCAGGGAAAGGGACTGGATAGGAATACTTGTTGCAGATGTATCAGGACATGGTATACCAACCGCAATTATTACCTCCATCCTAAAAAGTTCAATCTTACAGCTCAGAAATTCAATAGTAAATCCCAGTGAGTTCCTTATGAATTTGAATGATACAATTTATTCTATGTGTAGGGAAGGCTTTTTTGTTACTGCTTTTTACGGAATAATAAAGCAAAATGAAAAAAAGTTAGTTTTTTCAGTTGCAGGGCACAATCTTCCTTATGCAATAACTTCGAAAGAGGTTTTTTTAATTAAGTCTGAGCTTTCAAGTATGCCTCTGGGGGTATTGACTTCAGAAGAATTGAAATCGTCTGGTAAAGATTACAGAAATGAAGAATTCTTACTGGATAACACGAAAAAACTTATATTTTACACAGATGGACTTGTTGATATTTCTTCAAAATATAATCCACAAACCACATTCGAGGATTACTTACTAAAAAGCCTTTTTTTGAGGTTGAAAGACAAAAACCCCGAAGATTTTGTTGAAAATGTGAAGAACTCAATTATAAGTTTTCACGGAAGTGAAGACTTTGAAGATGATATAACTTTTATATGTGTAGACTTAGTTTAATTAATTGAAATAAACTTTTTAGAAGAATTAAAATGAGCATCAGATGAGTTTATTTTCACCAGAATTAGCATATTAAAGGACACGAAAACCGGGAAAAGAAGAGAGTTCCTTTAGCTGCAACAGAGAATGCAAGAAAGATATACAGAGTAGTAAATAAAACCTTATAAAGCCTTCCTTTGAAGTCGGGCGGTTTTTAACTACGAGATTTCGGGCAAACACTCACTATGCTGGGAATGCTACTAATGTGATAAACATAATTAATTAGAAGTAATATAGCTTTTTCAAAACAAATTCGGAAACTTCTTTATCAATTTTTTTACTTTCTTCTTTAAATTTTTCTATTATAAATAACTTATCTAACTTTCCATCAGGGACTATTATTGGAGATCTTTTTACCTTTCCAGGATGGTCTCCATCATCAATTTGTTGATGGGAAAATCCCTCGCTTTTAGACCAGATTATTACTTTTTCATTATCTTTCTTGTTGTATGATAACTGAAATTCTACAATCTCATCATTTTCATAGAATACAAATAAATCAAAAAAATCGTCTGTAAACCATCTTCTCTTTCTTTCATTAGGAATTTGTGAAATATGTTTAATTTCTTTAAGCATTTTTACCTTCCCTTTTTTAGATTATACTCTTATTTAAAATTAAAAGCAAGTATAATAACTCAAGTTTTTGACAACAATTTTTTAGCTCTTTATAATAAAAAAAATTATTGCGAGGGAAAAAAGTGATTGAAGTAAGAAAGCCTTCAAAAGAGGAATTAAAAAAACTTAATGTTGAAAGCTGGCCTGTATGGACTAAGGAGAAGAGCAAATTCGACTGGTACTATGATGAAAAAGAAACCTGTTATATAATTGAAGGTGAGGTGATAGTAAGGACAAAAGATGGAAAGGAGGTTGGATTTAAAGCAGGGGATCTTGTGGTATTTCCAAAAGGACTTTCCTGTGAGTGGGAAATACTAAAGGATGTAAAGAAGCATTATAGGTTTGGATAACCTTCTGTTTGGGTTTCTATAAAGTGGAGTTAAGACATTCTAGCACAAATAGTTATTCAGTGGATAGTGGTAGAGAAAGATTGTGGAAAAGTGCGAATTTTAAAGTTTTCTCTTTTGGTTTGCTAGTAATGGGATTTTTGGGGTTTTTAGTTTTTTCGAGATTGGAAAAAAGGAAGTGGATTTATTCTTGTAGTTTTTTTATTTATAAGTTTAGCAGAGAGAAAAGAGTTAGAGAATAGGTGCATTTGTTAGGTAGTTTGGTGTTTTTCTGTTGATCAATAAATGTTGTAAAAACTGTAGTTTTATTAGCTTTGTCCTGATTATAGTTGAATGATGTAATTGTTTGTTTTTTGCTTAACTTTGCTGAAAATACTATTTTAGTTATTTTTACCAGATTTTTATTAAGAAAATGTGATTTTAACTAAATTTTTTAAAAAAGAGATTATTTAAAGGGGAATTTTAAAATGAGTCAGTTTTTTTCATATGTGGAAAATATAGCAAAAAGGGCAAAAGATATTTCACTTGATGTTGCTTCAAAGGGAACAAAGGAGAAAAACAGGGCACTGGAGGAAATTGCAAATTTACTTGAGAAGAATATAGACTACATTGTTGGAGAAAACAAAAAAGATTTAGTCTTTTCTAAGGAGATTGGCAAATCACAGGCTTTTATTGACAGGCTCGAACTTAATGAGAAGAGAATAAAAGCCATGGCCTCATCTATCAGGGAGATTATTGCGCTTCCAGATCCTGTAGGAAGTGGAAGTTATATATCAAAGAGACCTAATGGGCTTGTAATACAAAAAGTGAGAGTTCCTATAGGTGTAATTGCGATAATTTATGAATCAAGACCAAACGTTACCAGTGATGCTGCAAGTCTCTGTATTAAGTCAGGAAATGTGACAATTCTTAGAGGTGGAAAGGAGGCTATTAATTCAAACATTGCGATTTCTAACCTTATAAGAGAAGGTTTGAAAAAAGCAGATTTTCCTGTAGATACCGTTATTATGATTGACAGAACTGAACATGAGATAGTGGATGTACTTCTTGGTATGAATCAGTACATCGATCTTGTTATTCCAAGGGGTGGGGAGAGCCTTATAAAAACGGTGGTGGAAAAATCTAAAATTCCAGTTGTTAAACATGACAAAGGTGTATGCCATGTCTTTGTAGATGAAAGTGCTGAGAAAGATATGGCTGAAGCAATAGTTGTAAATGCAAAATGCCAGAGACCATCTGTATGCAATGCAATGGAAACTTTACTGGTTCACAGGGATTATCCATACATAAAAGAATTGATAGGCAAATTGCTTGAGTTAAATGTGGAAATATTTGCCTGTGAAAACTTAAGAAAGATCTTTCCTTCCCTTGAACCTGCTACAGAGGAAAACTATTACACTGAGTACCTTGACTATAAGATGTCTGCAAAGATTGTAGGTGATGTAAAAGAAGCTGTTGAACATATAAACAGGTATGGTTCTCATCATTCTGATGCCATTGTGAGTGAGAACTACACAAATATACAGTACTTTCTTAACAGGGTTGATAGTGCCGCTGTTTACGCAAACGCTTCAACAAGGTTTACTGATGGCGGAGAGTTTGGGCTTGGGGCGGAAATAGGTATTTCAACCCAGAAATTGCATGTTAGAGGGCCAATGGGACTTGAAGGACTTACTACTGAAAAATGGATAGTATATGGTAATGGACAGATTAGAGAATGAGTTCAAATGAAAGAAAAAATTGCAATTTTTGGTAGTGCATTTAATCCACCTCATAACGGTCATCTAAAGATTGTCAGTAAGGCTTTAGATTTTTTCAAATTTGACAGGGTTTTTATCATTCCCACAGGTAAACCACCTCACAAAAATGTAGAGGAATTTAGCCCTCAGGTACGCTACTTTATGGCCGGGATAAGCTTTTTTTGCTTTCACCCGAAAAAAGTGAGAGAATATCTAACTGATTTTGTCAGAGATGAAAGCCAAAGGGCTTTTTTTATTGATTATTATGAAAGGAATTTTTTTTATTTTCATAATGAAAGACTACTTCTATCAGATTATGAAATAAAGCGAAAGGAAAAATCTTACACAATTGAAACAGTTAGATATTTTAAGAAAGAATATCCAGAAAGCGAAATTTCAATAATTATAGGGATGGATGAGGCTATTTGTCTGGATACCTGGAAGGAATGGGAAAAGTTAAAGGAAATAGTAACATTTGTTGTAGCGAAAAGGGCTGAAGTTGATGAGAATAAAGTTAAGGAAAAATTCCCTTTTTTAATTTTCTTTCCTTTTGAAGAAGTAAATATTTCTTCAACTTTTATTAGAGAAAAGATTAAAAATGAGGAAGATATTACAGGGCTTGTTCCTGATGTGGTAAAGTTGTTTTTAAGTATTTACCTTCCTTTCAAGGCAAAAGATTAAATTGGAGAGTGCTACTATCACAGCAGTTTCTACAGTATAGATTCTTTTTCCAAGGCTAACTGTCGTAAACCCAAGTTCTTTTAGATATTCCACTTCTTTTATAGAAAAACCACCTTCAGGCCCTATTACAACATCGATATTTTTTGAAAATCCATTTTTCTCTAAAATTGTCCATAAACTGACTCCTTCTTCGAGTTCCCAGAAGAGGATTTTCTGTTCACCACTGATACAGGTTTTTATTTCATTTAAGGAAATAGGAAATTTAATTTCCGGTAGAAACTGATTTCCAACCTTTTTTGCTGACTCTTTTATTATTTTCTGCCATTTTTCCACCTTGGCTTTAATTCTTTCTTTTTCATAAACTACAACAGTTCTTTCTGTAATGAGAGGGTAAATTTCGTTTATACCGAGTTCTGTGACTTTTTGCAGTATATTTTCAAAGCTTTTTCCTTTCGGAATTGCCTGAAATAACCTTATGTAGAAAGGAGAAGGATTAATGAGTTTGAAGGCCACTAATTCAATGATAATCTCTTTTTCTTTAATTTCTTTTATTATTGATTTAAAAATTCTGCCATTATCATCAGCTATTTCTATTTCATCACCGACTTTCTTTTTTAGAACATTTTTAAGGTGATGGAAATCACCACCTTTTATTTTTGCTGTGTTTCCTTTTATTTCTTCTGCTGGAATGAAAAGTCTTTTCATTTACTTTCTTCTTTCTATGAGTCTATCATAAATATCGTCAAGTGACATATCGTAAAAACCAAGGACAAGTAAAAGATGAAAAATTAAGTCTGCGATTTCCCATGAAATTTCTTCTTTATTTCCATTTTTGGCTGCAATAATAACCTCACCAGCTTCTTCTCCTACTTTTTTAAGTATTCTGTCTATGCCTTCTTTGAACTTTTTTGCAACATAGGAATTTTCAGGGTTTAATCTTTTCCTTTCCATTATTACTTCGTAAAGTTCCTGAAGAATAGAGCTTTTATTCTTCTCAAGGTCTTCTTTACCTTCAATATTTCTGTAAAAACAGGAATAGTTATTGGTATGACAGGTTGGTCCCCGGGGAATTACTTTAATAAGTAAAGCATCATTATCGCAATCATACAGAATATCCACAACGTTGTGATAATTACCGGAAGTTTCTCCCTTGTTCCAGAGAGTTTTTCGTGACCTGCTGTAGAACCAGGTTTTTCTGGTTTCGATGGTTTTTTCTACAGCTTCCCTGTTCATATAACCAAGCATTAATACTTTCCCGCTTACTTTATCCTGAACAATGGCAGGGATTAAACCATTCTCATCAAACTTAAGATTTTTTATAAACTCGTCTGTATTCATTAAAAGCCCTTACTTTACTTCACTTTGCTGGTTTTCAAGAAAAGTAAAAGAAGAATCATCCCTTTCACCATAAGATGTGATTGTATTTTTCCCCGCAAGTTTTGATTGATAAAGAGCTTTGTCGGCTGTTTCTATAAGCCCTTCATAATCATCGGCATCTCTTGGATAAGTTGCAATTCCAGCAGAGAATGAAATTATCACACCTTTCTGAACGTACTCATCCTTAGAAAAGTGCTGTTGAAAGCATTCTTTTATTCTTTCTGCCAGAAACCTTGCGCCAAGTCTCCCTGTATGGGGCAAAACTATTGCAAACTCATCCCCGCCATATCTTGCTACAATATCTTCCTGCCTTATACTCTTCTGAATAACATCAGAAAATTCCATAAGTATTTTATCACCAAATAGGTGGCCGTATGAGTCATTTATAGCTTTGAAATTGTCAATATCTATAAGAATTAAAGAGAAACTGAGCCCATATCTTACGGAACGATTTATTTCTTTATTAACCATCTCAGAAAGAAACCGTGCGTTATAAACTCCCGTTTTGGGATCTTCCTTAGTTTGTTTGACTATTTCTTCAAACAATTCAAGCTCGACAAATTTTGGATTCTTAAGAAGACCTGTAATATTAAAGAAATAATCCAGAGAAGCCACTCGCAGACTTATGTTTCTTGATAATTTTTCTGAAAGGAACTTCTTATGTTCAAGTATATTAAAATATGCTTTCTCGGCCTCGGCTTCAGGTAGTTCAATGGTGGATAAGTAGTAAATCAATTTTGAAAAAAACTTCCCATTATGTTTAATAGGTAGATTTTCAAAAATTCTATCTAAGTCATAACCTTTATTAAAAATCAAATCTCTAATTATTTGTTCCTCTTGGGTTTCTTCGAAACCTTTTGCACAGATCATCTCCATCTCCATCCTGATATTCCCCCACTTTTTCTGTTAAATTATATACAGAATTTATACTTTTTGCAAGATAATTTTTAAAATTTTTTTATTTATAGATTGTGTTGTCCTTGCAGGGAAAGAAAAAACAAAAAATTTTCCATTTCTCTTGACAGACATTTAAATTGTTTTTATAATAAATTAGTTTATAGTATAAACTAAAAAGGAGTGTTTTATGGGAAAAAAGGAGATAGAAAAGGTACTGGAGGATATTCACTATATAAAAGAAATTATTTCGAAAGACAGTGTGGCTTTAGAAAAATTTCTTGTGTCAGCAGGAATTAGGTATCTTTCTTTATTCTTCGGGATGGGTGTTGCTTTGGTTTCTCTTTTAGCGTATTTTTCCCTTAAGATGTTGGCAGGAAATCTTTTACTTTTAAAGTGGAGCATAGCTTCAGGACTTATAATTTTCTCCATTATCGGGGGTTTTGTTAAATGGATGACATGGAATAAGCTTTTTCCTGATATGCCATGGCCAAATATGTTGTTTAAGGTGGTGGGTATCCCGGTGCTGAAAATAGTCTTTCTACTCGTTTCACTGATATTGGGTTTTACTATTGGATTAACTATTGGGGGATTATATCAGTATATTTTGCTTGTCTGGGCTATAGGGATAGGGATGGCTTATTGCATTTATGGGAGTTTGTTTAACATATTTGTGCTTGAAATAACTGGATATTTTATTCTAATAAGCGGGTGTGCAAGTTTACTTTTTATTTATGATAGACCAGTTGAAGCCTGGTTATGGAGCGCCATTGTTTTTGGCGGGGGATTTATTATCTATTTTGTAATTTCAACATTATCATTCCTTTCAGGGAAGGGGAAATGAAAAAAGTAATAAAGGAACTGAAGATAGATAAAGTGATTCACGAGAGAGCAAGACTTCTTATAATGACAGTTGTTGCAAGTAGGCCAGATAAGAAAATAGGGTTTAATGATTTAAAAGATATTAGCCAGCTTACTTCGGGCAATCTTTCCATCCAGCTTAAAAAACTCGAGGAAGAAGATTATTTAAAAATTGTTAAAGGATATAAAGGCAATAGACCATACACAGAAATAGAGCTTACAGAAAAAGGTAAAAGAGCACTTGAAGAATATCTTGAAGAAATGGAGAAAATTTTAAAAATATATCGTGGGGAGGTTTAAAAATGGAAGGCAAACTCATTTTAAGGGATATACAGAAAATTTACCAGAAGGGCAGTGTCTCTGTTGAGGCACTTAAGGGTATAAATCTTCTAATTGAAAAGGGAGAATTTTTATCCATAATGGGGCCATCTGGAAGTGGTAAGACAACACTGCTTAACATCATTGGCTGTCTTGATGTGCCAACGAAGGGTGAAGTTATTTATGATGGGGTGGCTTTAAAAAATCTTAAAGAAGATGAGCTTTCCGAATACCGCAAAAAAAATATTGGTTTTATTTTTCAATCTTACAATCTTATTCCAGTGCTTACGGTAAAAGAAAATATTGAGTTGCCTCTTGTTGTGGAGAAAAAATTAAGTCCATCTGAAAGAGAAAAGCGAGTTATGGAATTGATTGAAGCCGTTGGACTTAAAGGAATGGAAAACAGGTATCCGAGGGAGCTTTCTGGTGGTCAGGAGCAAAGGGTGGCAATAGCAAGAGCTCTTGTGAAAAAGCCAATCCTTGTGCTTGCGGATGAACCTACAGCAAACCTTGACTCTGTAACGGCTGAGGAAATTATTGAAATTATGAAGCAGATGAATGAAATAGAAAAGACTACATTTATATTTTCCACTCACGATCCAAGGGTTGAAAAACACGCAAAGAGGCTTATTATCTTAAAAGACGGGCAGATTGCCTCTGATGAAGGGAGGTAAGTATGCTACTTAAAATGGCAATAAGGAATGTTGCAAGGCATAAAAGGCGAACATTTCTGACAGTTATTACAATGGCTGTAGGACTTATGTTTTTTATATTTTTTGATTCGCTTTTTGTGGGTATAGATAGAATGGTCGTTGAAGGGCTTGTAAGGTATTCTGATAGCTCTATAATCATTTACTCGAAAGAGTATGATGAAAATAAAAAAGCCTATCCGCTCAAGAAGGGCATTAAAGATGTTGATAGAATTTTTAAGCTTGCTCAAAGTTTTAAAGATGTAGAAGGAGTTGCAACAAGGACACAGTTTCTTGGTGAACTGGTGTATTATGGTAAATCAAAATACATTATTGGCACGGTTATAAATCCAGAACTTGACGAAAGGGTCTTTGAAATTAAAGATAGCATAAAAGAGGGAAAATATTTTTCTGATGGCGAAAATGAAGTAATAATCGGGATTGACCTTGCAAGGGAACTTGGAATTACTGTAGGGGAGAGTATAACCATTATTGCACAGACGAAGTATGAAACACACAATGCACTGGATTTTGTGGTAAGCGGGCTAATCTCCACAACAATACCAAGCATCAATGAAGCCTCTGTTATCCTTACATACAAGGGGGCTGAAAAGCTTTTAGACCTTGAGGGAAGTATTACTTCCATTCACATAAAAGTAAAATGGCCTAAAGGAGAAAGTATTCCTGCTTATACAAAGCGAGTTGCAAATATTGCAAGTTCATTACAGAAAGATTTGCCAGAGTATAAGGTATATAACTTTATGGATATTTATGGGGAGTTTTTGCTTTTAATGCAGCAGAAAAAAGCCACCACATTTATTATAACATTTTTGATTCTTTTGATTGCGGCAGTAGGTATAGTAAATACAATACTTATGGCTGTATATGAAAGGATAAAGGAAATAGGTGTCCTTTTAGCTATGGGGTTTAAGCCAAAAGAGATAAGAAAGCTTTTTTTGCTTGAAGGAATGGTTATTGGGGTAATAGGTGGGCTTTTTGGTGTTTTGCTTGGTTTGCTATTAGACTTATGGGTTGTCAATACTGGTATTAATTTCGCCAAGATGTATAGTGGCATTAAAGCCTCTGAAATTGGTATGCCAGTCTGGGGTGTGATATATGGTGAATGGAATTTTGGGGCTTTTATCTTAAGTTTTTGCTTTGGGCTTATCACAGCATTAATTTCTGCTTATATACCAGCAAGGTATGCTTCAAAGCTTAAGGTGACAGAGTGTCTTAGGTTTGTGTAGAGGTAGGCTTTGGGGCTGTGGGGTGGGTGGGGAGGACTACCCAGTTCCAAAAATAAATGCTTACAGGAGGTAGCTATGTCCACACTAACAAAAATGGCTTTTAGAAATATCAAAAGGAATAAAAGGCGATCTCTACTTGCTATCATCTCTGTTGGGCTTTCAATAATGCTTGTTGTAGTTTTGCAGGGGCTTGTGGATGGCCTTGTTGAAAATATTATCAAAAACTCCACAAAGAATGAAACAGGGCATATAAGAATTATGTCGGCTGAGTATTTTAAAAATATCAACTATATGCCAGTCCA
>Ga0078972_1002310_pt1 | contig 63978 bp, 55 predicted proteins | sample YelNatPaOPGAMG01_FD_67568 | JGI IMG/M metagenome (GOLD analysis project Ga0078972, IMG submission 67568) | Hot spring thermophilic microbial communities from Obsidian Pool, Yellowstone National Park, USA - OP-RAMG-01 (SPADES assembly) (version 2) | ecosystem: Environmental > Aquatic > Thermal... | reverse complement strand
CCTCCAGGAGATGTCGGTTGAGAGCATCCAGCTCATCGTCCCTGGCGCAGACCTGGTAGGCCAGGGACACGTCCTTTCTCACGAAGGAATCCAGACACTGGCGAGTCATCTCCTGAGCTATTACGGCCATCTGCTGCAGGTTTGAGGGCACATCGAAGGGCTCCATCTCCGAGAGCTCCAGGGCCCTCTCGGCCACGTTCACGGCCTGATCCCCCATGCGCTCTAGAAAGGTGTTGATCTTCATGGCCGAGGTTATGAATCTAAGATCAACGGCCACTGGTTGCTGGGTGGCAAGGAGCCTTATGCAGTTGGATTCTATCTGGTTTTCCAGGGCGTTGACCCTCCGATCCCTCTGGATCACAGCTCTGGCCAGGCTCAGGTCCCTGCGCACAAGAGCCTCGGTGGCCTCCGAGATGGCCTGTTCCACCATGGAGGCCATCTTGAGCAGGTCCTCCTTGACAGCTTCCAGCTGCCTGTGAAAGGTAGAGTATCCCAAGGCGATCTCCTTTCCCCTCGAGTCTTAGCCAAAGCGGCCGGTCACGTAGTCCATGGTCTGCTGCACCTTGGGGTTGGTGAAGATGCGGGCCGTCTCGCCACTGACGGATTTCAGCTTCGATTTCCAGGACCTGCTGCTGAAGCCGGTGGCGGCGAATGCTCCCCCGTATTGACGCCAATCCAGAGGTGCGCGGAGTGCCGAAGACGGGTCTGACATCTCTCGGACGCGCATGCGCGAAAACTGGGCAAACCGGCCCGGGGCGGCGAAAGCGAATAGCGCTATCGGCCGCCGAACCTGACGCTGAACTCGGCTAAGATCTGGAACCAGCGGTCGCGGCCGCTCTCGCGGTTAGCCAGGAACCAGCGCGGCGTCGCGCCAATCCAGAAACGCCTGCTGCGATCAAGGGCCAGGGCGGCCGAACCCACAAAATATCCGCCCCAGGCGTTATAGGGCCTCAAACCCAGGAAATTCACGGCATCACTAACCGAGTATTTTTCGTATAGCCCGCCTCCGCCTCCGGAGAATTCAATCCTCTGGCGATACAGCGGCGCGACGAAGCGGACACCGTAGGTGAGCCAGATAAATCGGTCGTTGGGGCTCAAATCATAGTTTGCGCCTCTGATGTCCGGAGACGGGTTGAGCGCGGAAAAGACGCCGAATTCCGGTTCGATATACTTCTGACGCGATTACGCGGAACCTGTTGTGCGCAGGCGCAGGAAATTAGTAATAGGAATGGAATAATTGTGAGCATTCAGGGCACTATCAGAACGGGACGGAAACCCACCCGGGGCTGGACTCGGCCGTTCTCAGGCGCTAAACTCCAATTGCACTCGGGAAAGGGCGATGGGGGGACAGCACTCATGAGGGTTCACCTGGTCAATCCCAGCGACTTATCATTCGGCATCAGCATTATCACGCCGCGGTGGGCGTACGTGCTCGCGAATAGGACGCCGGCCGAATTCGGCACGCCCAACATCATCGACGAGCTCCTCGCGCAGGCCGACTTTTCGCGGATTCAGCCCGGCGACCTGGTGGGGATCGGCATTCATACGATGAACGCGCACCGCGGATACGCAGTGGGCCGGTTGGCGCGGGCGCGCGGCGCTTACGTTGTCTTCGGCGGCATCCATACGTCGCTCTACCCGGAGGAATCGTTCGAACATGGCGCGGCGCACGCGGTCGTGCAGGGCGACGGCGACACGATCTGGCCCGAAGTGCTCAATGACTTTGCGCACGGCAGGCCCCGGCGGATCTACTTCGCGGAACGCGTCGAGGGCGACCGGTTCGGCTCCGGGCGCTGGGACCTCGCGCCGCGCAAGTACATGTGGGCGACGGTGCAGACCTCGCGCGGCTGCCCGAAGCATTGCTCGTTCTGCTCGGTGTGGCGCATCGACGGCCAGCGGTCGCGCATGCGCCCGCACGACGACGTGATCCGCGAGTGCGTCGAGCTGCGGCGCCGGGGATTCCGCTTCATCTTTCTCGCCGACGACAATTTCTATCCCGCCACGCTCGGCGATATCGCGCTGGCCGAGCGCAACGGTCGCACGGAGCGCGCGGCCGAGCTGCGCGCGCTGCGCCAGAACCGGCTGGACCTGCTGTCCGCGATGGAAAAGCTGCCCGGCGACATGATCTTCTTCACGCAGATCACGCTCGAAGCGGCCGACGATATCGAACTGCTGCAGGCCATGCGGCGCGCGCGGCTGCGCGGCGTAGGCGTCGGCATCGAAGCCATCACGCCCGAAGGCCTCAAATCGGTCTACAAGGAGTTCAACCCCGCGGGCGGCGCGCTCGTCGAAAAGCTGCAGAGATTCGCGGAGCACCAGGTGAGCGTGTTCGGCGCCTTCATGTTCGGCCTGCCCACGGACCGCCCGGAAACGTTCGACGCCACCGCCGACCTCGCGCAACAGGCCGGCGTCACCATGGCGCAGTTCTCGATCATCACGCCGTTCCCGGGCACGCTCCAGTTCGAGCGCTGGGCGAAAGACGAAAGAACGCGCGCGCAGGAGGTGGACGGCGTGCCGCTCACGCGCTACTGGCTGATCCCGCGGGAAAAACGGCCGCGGCTCTACGCCGATCACCCCTCGATGAGCGAGCAGGAAATCCTGGAGCGCACACGCGCGGTGTGGAAACGCTACTACGGCTGGCGTCAGGTGTGGGAACGCGCGCACGCGGCCCGGAAATTCCGCTCGCGCCTCGCCATTCTGCTGGCTTCGAAGCTGCTCGAGCAAATGTATGCCTCGACGGCGATCGGCAGGACCCGCAGCAAGAGCCGCTGGACGCCGCTGCTCGGGCGGCTCTGCCTGAGGCTGTTCCAGGCGCGGCCCATGCCGGAGTTGGAAATCCCGGAGCCTGCAAGAACGCGCGCAGCCTCCGCGCGGTGACGCTGCTTCAGGACCCCGATGCGCGCGGGCTCGAGCGTCTTCGCGTCGCCGGTACTGCCGCCGCGCGGATTTGCGATCCGGCTGTTCGCGATGAAGTAGAAGCGCGAGCCGATGAGCGCGCCCGTTGCGTTGTCCGAACTCACGGAAATGGTCAGCAGCGCGCAGGCCCAGATCGTCCGATAGCCGGGCCGCCCGTTTCCGCTCAGGTGTGCTAAAACTGGGGGTTCGGAATCAGAGGAGGTACTTACCTTGTTTCGGAAAATCGTACTTACGTTGAGCCTTGTTGCGGGCCTTGCATCCGCGCAGCAGTTTAACCCGGCTCTGTACGGCGGGCTCCAGTGGCGCAGCATCGGCCCGTTTCGCGGCGGCCGCACGTTCGCCGCTGCGGGCGTGCCCTCGCAACCCAACGTCTTTTACATCGGCGTGTGCAACGGCGGCGTGTGGAAGAGCGACGATTACGGCCGCACGTGGACGCCGATCTTCGACGCCGAACCCACCGGGTCGATAGGCTATCTTGCGATCGCGCCGTCGGACCCCAACATCATTTACGTCGGCAGCGGCGAGGGACTGCACCGGCCCGACCTTTCGGTCGGCGACGGCATCTATAAATCCACCGACGCGGGCAAGACCTGGAAGCACCTCGGCCTGCGGGACGCCCAGCAGATCGCGTCGATCCTGGTGGATCCGCGCGACCCGAACCGCGTTTTCGTCGCGGCGCTCGGCCATCCTTACGGCCCGAATCCCGAGCGCGGCGTCTATCTTTCGACCGACGGCGGGCAGACGTTCCGCAAGGTTCTATATAAGGACGAGAACACCGGCGCCGTGGACCTGGCCTTCGACCCGAAGAACCCGGATACGGTCTACGCTTCCCTGTGGGAATCGCGCGAAGGGCCGTGGGAAAACGGCGAGTTCCTGGGTCCCAACAGCGGCCTGTTCAAATCGACCGACGGCGGGAAGAACTGGCAGAAACTCGAGGGCGGGCTGCCGGCGACGGGCGTGGGCCGCATCAACATCGGCATCGCGCCGTCGGATCCCAAGCGCATCTACGCGCGCGTGGACGCGGGCCAGGCGGGCGGTCTTTTCCGCTCCGACGACGCCGGCGCCACCTGGCGGCGCGTCAACACCGAACCGCGTATCATCGGCCGCGGCTCGGATCTTGTCTGTGTGCGAGTGGACCCGAAAAATCCCGACAAGATGTACGTGACCAACACATCCACTTACCGCTCGATGGACGGCGGCAAGACGTTCACTGCGATCAAGGGCGCGCCGGGCGGCGACGATTACCACAATCTCTGGATCAATCCGAACAACGGCGACATTCTGCTGCTGGCGAGCGACCAGGGCGCGACGCTCAGCGTCAACGGCGGCCGCACCTGGAGCTCCTGGTACAACCAGCCGACGGCGCAGTTCTATCACGTCATCACCGACAACCGCTTCCCGTACTGGGTGTACGGTGGGCAACAGGAGAGCGGCTCGGCCGCTGTGAAAAGCCGGGGAGACAACGGCGCCATCACCTTCCGCGACTGGCATCCGGTGGGAGCCGAGGAGTACTCCTACATCGCGCCGGACCCGCTCAATCCCGACATAACTTACGGCGGTAAGGTTAGTAAGTACGACTGGAAGACCGGCGAAGTCGAAGAAGTCGGGCCGAACGGCGGACGCCGCCGCGGCGGGCAGTACCGCTTCCTGCGCACCGCGCCGCTGCTGTTCTCGCCCATCGATCCGCACACGCTGTATCTCGGCTCGCAGATGTTACTCAAGACCACCGACGGCGCGAAGACCTGGCAGGCCATCAGCCCGGACCTCAGCCGCGAGACTTACGACATCCCGCCGAGCGTGGGTATCTACGCCGACCAGGCGAAGAAGCAGGCGACGCGCCGGGGCGTGATTTACACCATCGCGCCGTCTTACAAGGACGTCAACACGATCTGGGTGGGCACCGATGACGGCCTGATCCACGTCACGCGCGACGGCGGCAAGACCTGGAATAACGTGACGCCGCCCGATCTGACGCCGTGGAGCAAGGTCTCCATCATGGACGCCTCGCACTTCGACGTCGAGACGGCTTACGCCGCCATCAACCGCCTGCGCTGCGACGACCTGCATCCGTACATTTATCGCACGCACGACGGCGGCAAGACGTGGCAGAAGATCGTCAACGGCCTGCCCGACGACCCGATCAACACGGTGAAGGAAGACCCGGTGCGCAAGGGCCTGCTGTTCGCCGGCAGCGAGCGCGCCGTTTACGTCTCCTTCGACGATGGCGGCCACTGGCAGCCGCTGCGCCTGAACATGCCGGCCACCTCGATCCGCGATCTCGTCATACACGAGAACGACCTCGTGGTGGGAACGCACGGGCGCGGTTTCTGGATCCTCGACGACATCGCGCCGTTGCGGCAGATCAACGCCGACGTGGCCTCCTCGGCCGCATACCTGTTTGCGCCCTCGGCGGCTTACGAACTTCCGCGCGATGTCAACACCGACACGCCGCTTCCGCCGGAAGAACCCGCGGGCAAGAACCCGCCCGACGGCGGCTTGATTTATTACTATCTCAAGGACGCGGCATCGGGCCCGGTGACGCTCGAGATCGTGGACGGGACGGGCAAGGTGGTGCGCACGTTCGCAAGCACGGACAAGCCCGAACCGATCGATCCGGGCCTGAACGTGCCCACTTACTGGGTGCGCCCGCCGCAGATTCTCTCAGCCGAAGGCGGCATGCACCGCTTCGTGTGGGACCTGCGCCTCGCGCCGCCCGCTTCCACCCGGCGCAATTACCCGATCTCGGCGATTTATCACGACACGCCGGCCGAGCCGCTGGGAGCGTGGGTTGCGCCGGGCGACTATACCGTGCGGCTGACCGTGGACGGCAAGACCTTCACGCAGCCGATGACGGTGAAAGCCGACCCGCGGCAGAAATCGTTCTAGTCAACAAAGACAGCCTGATCCGCGCAGTTTTCGAAAACGGCGCGGACCAGGCTGCCTGTTTCCGTCGCCGGCCGGGCTGCAGGATTCGCTACACCCCAGAGGCGCCGCGATCAGCACAATCAGAGTTTGCAAGTTGCCCGGCGCCATTCAGGGCGGCGTTCGTGTTTTACAATATCTGCTTTACCTGCGAAGGAGAAGTCGTGTCCGAATTCACCAAGTTTTTATTGAACGATGACCAGATTCCATCCACCTGGGTCAATGTGCTGCCGCTGTTGAAAGAGCCGCTCGATCCGCCGCTCGATCCGCAGACCCGCAAGCCGATCGGGCCCGAGGCGCTTCAGGCGATCTTCCCGATGTCGCTCATCGAGCAGGAATTCTCGCCCAAGCCCTGCATCGACATTCCCGGCCCGGTCATGGATATTTACCGGCTGTGGCGTCCCTCGCCGCTCTACCGGGCGCGCCGCCTGGAGAAGGCCTTAAACACGCCCGCGCACATCTACTTCAAATACGAGGGCACGAGCCCCGCCGGCAGCCACAAGCCGAACACCGCGATCGCGCAGGCCTACTACAACAAGGAAGCCGGCATTCGCCGCCTTGCTACGGAAACGGGCGCGGGCCAGTGGGGCAGCGCGCTGGCGCTTGCCTGCCGCATGTTCGGCCTCGAGTGCACGGTGTACATGGTCAAGGTCAGCTATGAGCAGAAGCCCTACCGGCGCATGGTCATGAACACCTGGGGGGCGACGGTTTTCGCGAGCCCGAGCGCGGAAACAAATTCGGGGCGTGCTGTTTTGGCCGCTCATCCGGATTCGCCCGGCAGCCTCGGCATCGCGATCAGCGAAGCCGTCGAGGACGCCGCCACGCATTCCGACACGAACTACTCGCTCGGCAGCGTGCTGAACCACGTGATGCTGCACCAGACCGTGATCGGCCAGGAAGCGCGCGAGCAGATGAAACTGGCGGGCGAAGAGCCGGATGTGGTCATCGGCTGCTTCGGCGGCGGCAGCAATTTCGGCGGCCTGGCGCTGCCCTACGTGCCGGACGTGCTCAAAGGCAACGGCCCGCGGCTGATGGCGGTCGAGCCCGCGGCCTGTCCCAGCCTCACGCGGGGCCGGTACGCGTACGACTACGGCGACACGGCGAAGCTCACGCCGCTGCTCAAGATGTTCACGCTCGGCCACGATTTCGTGCCGCCCGGCATTCACGCCGGCGGGCTGCGCTATCACGGCGCCTCGCCGCTGCTCAGCAACCTCGTGCGGCACGGCTACATCGAAGCGCGGGCGTACACGCAGAAGCCGGTGTTCGAAGCTGCGGTCGAGTTCGCGCGGGTGGAAGGCATCCTGCCGGCGCCGGAGTCGGCGCACGCGATCCGCGCGGCGTTCGACGAAGCCATCGCGGCGCGCGAGGCCGGCCGGCCCCGCACGGTCCTGTTCTGCCTCAGCGGCCACGGCCATTTCGACCTCGCATCGTATGATGCGTATCTCTCGGGCAAGCTCCAGGATTACGAGCATCCGGGAGCGGATATCGCCGAGGCGATGGAAGCGCTGCCGAAGTAACAGCGCTTCACAACTCGCCGTCGATCGCGGGGCCGCGGCGCAGCACAGGCCTGCGGGCCCAGGCCGTTGTTTCCCAGTTGTGCCGCACGCGGCCTTCGGGCATCCATGACGGCAGGCGCATGGCCAGATACGCCGCAAGCGCGCTGACGTACGGTTCGTAGAGCGCGCGCAACTCGTCGAGCCGCGCCCGCGAGGCGGCGCCGCTCAGGCCGATCCCGGCGGCTGCCAGCGCCTGCCGCAACTGCTGCCACGTCTCCTCCGGCAGGCGGTCCGGCGCCGGCGGCCGCGGCGCGGTCCTCAGTATCTGCGCTAGGTCCACCACCGCATGCCGGGCCATCGCGAAGGTGAGGCCCGCCTGCCGTGAATCCGCCTCCGGAGCGGAAAGCAACAGCGCGCATGCATCCAGCACCGTGGTCACCGCCGCCAGCCAGGACTGGTTGTCGTGCTGCGAACGGAAATGGCTGAGCACGGGGTAGGAGATGTGGCTCTCGAGTAGCTCGGCCGTCCAGCGCTCCAGGTCGCGCAGCGCGCCGTCCAGTTCTTCATGCCGGCGGTCGAAGCGGATCAGCAGCTCGCCGGCCGAGGACGGCGAGCCGGCGCGGGCGTCGAGCATCGAAATATTCACCTCGCGCCGCGAGAACGCTCCGTAGAGCACCGGGAAGTATCCGATCACCATCGCCAGAAAGCCGAAGCCGAGGCCGGCCTCGATTACCGTGATCGCGCGTGTCACCGGCGTGCGCGGGATCACGTCGCCGAGCCCGAGCGTGAAGAAGGTGGTGCCGCTCAGGTAAAGGTCCATGCCGAAGCCCGGGTGGGCAACGGGCGCGCGCACGGCCGACCCCAGCCCCCACTGCAGCATTCCGAAGCCGAGCACCATCCCGACCGCCCAGACGCCCAGCAGCATCAGCATCGAGAGCGGGCCGTAGTAACCGAGGTAGGTTTCGCGCCGCCTCCGGTTCCGGATACGCAGAACCACCGTTCGCCAGGGCGCCCAGGTCACCCGGAAGAAAGCGGCAGTCAGTCGAAAGCGGCGAGTGGCGCGCCGGGGCAGGATTATGGTCTCGAACCCGTCCCAGAGCAGCGCCACGATCACAACGCAGCCCAGCACTCCGATGAAAGCCTGCATGCCCCTCTCCGCCTTCAGTGTAACGAAGCGCGGCACGGATTCAGATGCATACCGAACACAGGCTGCCCGCGCTACGCTGTCAGCATGATGCCGCTGTTCGACGAGCGACCGCCGTTCGATGCCGCGCGCCTGGCCGCCACGCTCAAGCGGCTCGCAGCCGATCGTGTGCTCATCGGCACGAGCTCGTGGAAATACGAGGGCTGGGTCAACCAGATCTATTCGCGCGAGCCCTATCTCTCCCACGGCGCGTTCTCCTCGAAGCGCTTCGAGGCCGGGTGTCTGCGCGAGTATTCGCGCGTCTTCCCCGTCGTCTGCGGCGATTTCACGTTCTACCAGTTCCCTTCCCCGGCGTACTGGCAGCGGCTGTTCGACTCCGCGCCGCCGCCACTGGAGTTCGCCTTCAAAGTGCCGGAACAAATCACCGCGAAAGTGTTTCCGTTCCACCCGCGCTACGGCGCGCGCGGCGGATTGGCGAACACGTCCTTCCTCGACACGGCGCTGTTCGAGGATTCCTTCCTGCAGCCGCTCGAGCCTTACGCCGGACGCGTCGCGCTGCTCATCTTCGAGTTCGGCACGTTCTCGCCCCGATCCTACGCGCACGTGCGCGAGTTCGCGGCGGATCTCGACCGGTTTCTCGCGACCGTGCGGCGCCCGTTCCGCTACGCGGTCGAGATCCGGAACGCGGAATTTCTCGCGCCCGAGTATTTCCACTGCCTGCGCAGCCACGGCGTGGCGCACGTTCTGAACGCCTGGACGCGCATGCCGGGCCTGGCCGAACAGATGGCGCTTCCGGACGCCTTCACGGCCGGGTTCACGGTTTGCCGCGCGCTGCTCCGCCGCGGGCGCACCTACGAAGAGGCCGTCAGGATGTTCTCGCCTTACGAGGAAATTCGCGATCCCAACCCGGAGGGCCGGGCCGCGATCCGCAACCTGATCGTGCAGGCGCGCTCGAATCGGATGGGCGCGTTCATCTTCGTGAACAACCGCTTCGAAGGCAACGCGCCGCGCACGATCGAAGCGATTGTGGAGGGCCTCAGCTAATCAGGCGCGCGATGCCAAAGGCGGCCGCAGCGGCCAGGCCGCCGATCACGACCGTGCGGATAGCGCCGCGCAGCGGCGCGATGCCGGTCAGCCGCCCCTTCGTATATCCGAAGATGAACAGCGCGATCAGCGTGACGATCGCCGAGACATACAGCCCGCTGATCACATTGCCCATGATCATGTAAGGCGAGAGCGGGATGAGGCCGCCGGCAATGTAAGATCCGGCGATCGTGGCGGCGCTGCGCACGGCGCGCCCCGGATCCGGGGCTTCAAGACCCAGCTCGTAGCGCATCATGAAATCCACCCAGCGCTTGTCGCTGGCGCGGATGGCGGCAACCACCGGGGCGGCCTGCTCCTCACTGAGCCCGTAGCTCTGGACGATGTTGGAGACCTCCTTCTCCTCTTCCTCCGGGATCTCGCGAATCTCGCGGTATTCGCGCTCCTGCTCCGCATCGTAGTGCTCGAAATCGGTGCGCGCGGCGAGGTATCCGCCGAGGCCCATCGCGATCGAGCCGGCCGCGATCTCGGCCAGCCCCGCGATGACGATCAGTTTCGTGTTCGAAACCGCACCGGAAAGCCCGGCCGCCAGAGCGAAGGGGACGGTGAGCCCGTCCGACATCCCGATCACGACATCGCGGACCGCCTCGGTCGCCGTGAAATGCTTCTCGATGTGCGGTATGGTCGGCATCAATAGAAGGATAGCCGGAAACCCGCTCCGTTATCGCCCCGGTTCGGCGGGCGCGCCCGATTGCGCGGATGTCGCCGAGGTCGCGTAGTAGCCGGCGCGCGTGCGCACGGTGAGCGGCACCGGCGCATCGGCAGTTACGCGGATGCGGCGGTACGAGCCGTCGAGCCGGTCCTCGCTCGGGCTGTAGGCCAGCGTGTACTGGTTGCGGATGTCGTGCGCGATCTCGCGCGTGGTGCGCTCGGCTTCCGAAACGTCATTCAGGAAGTAAGCCTCCCCGCCGGTCGCGCGGCACAGCGCGTCCAGTTCCTTTCTTGCCTCCGCCGCGCTGTCCGGCTGCTCCTCGTTCAGCAGGCCGATGGCGTAGACCAGCACGCCGCTCTGCTGCGCCGCGCGCACCACGAACTGGCGATCGACCAGACTCATGTTGTCCTCGCCGTCGCTCACCACCAGCAGCACTTTCTTGTCCTCGCGGGCCCTGCGCTCCATGTGCTCGATGGCGAGGCGCACGGCATCGCGCATCGCGGTGGCGCCCTGCGTGTCGAAGGTTCCCAGCCCGGCCTTGAGCCGCTCTGTGTCGTTCGTGAAGTCCGTGTCCAGGTACGCTTTCTCGTTGAAGTGCAGCACGAAGACCTCATCGTCGGGGTGCGACGCCTTGATCAGCGCCAGAGCGGCCGCCGCCACCTTCTGGCGTTTGTTCGTCATGCTGCCGCTATCGTCGATAATCAGGCCGATCGATACCGGCGCGTCCTCGCGGCGGAAGATCTTCAACTGTTGTTCGACGCCGTTCTCAAAAACGTGAAAAGCGCTTTGCGGGAGATTCGTCACCAGCCCGCCGTGCGCGTCCAGCACCGTGGCGTGCAGCACAACAAGCCGGGAATCGCTGCGAAAGATAGCGGGATCGTCTTGCGCCGCGGCCGGCGCAGCCAGACAGGCGAGCACGGACAGTGCTGCCGCCAGCGACTGCATTCCAGGGATTCGAAGCATACCGGGTCGGCGGAAGCGGCATCCGCCTCACCCATTGTGACGCGGAGCAGGCCTGTGTTGTTGCTAAATTCTATTAATTAAAGGCCCGATCATGCTGCCGAGGAGAAATCCGCAGCTTCGATCAGCCGTTGACTCCGGATCGACCGGGCTGACGCCGGGCTGAAGTTCGGGATGCCATCTTGGGTTTTGTGATAGCGCGGGCCGTCAAACGCCACGCGCGATTCGCGCTCGGCGCCGCACTGCAAACAGACCTGAATATGCTTGTTGCCCCGTTTCCGGGGCCAACCCCAATTGTGCTCAAATAAGCAAGACATCAAACCCGCCCTCCTCCGCTGTCAAAATCCACCCGACTGCGCTGAGTGCCCGACTCCCGAACGGTTAGGCGGCGCGTAGAGGAGGGATATGGCACCCCCTCAAGAGCCCCCCAAACAGGTGGCATCTGCGCTGCCGCTACCCCAGTTGGGATAGGTCGGTGAATAGATGTTAACGTAAAAGAATCGCAGGTTTCAAGGGCAAAAAGTGCTAGGTAGTACTGGTCCCAAGCCTCCACCTACAGCTCCTGGGTACTTTTCCGATCTATAATTCATCCTTTGGGCGCTCGCGTGCCCAGGCCGCTGCCGGCGCGCGACATCGCGCCGGGGGGCGGTAAATGAAGAGAAAGCAGGATTTTGTAAAGGACTGGCCGGGCAGCATTGCAGCCGTGAAGCGCGAGCGCGCGCTGCTGCTCAGCCATTGCGAAGCCTGCCGGTTAATCAGCGCCACAACCGCAACCGAAAGATCCTGCGGCGACATGGCCGAGGTCGGCGTCGCATCCGGCGCCCCGGCCAGGCTGATCGCCACCGACGCTCCCGACCGGCCGCCGCACCTGTTCGATGCTTTCGAGGGGCTGCCGGAAGGGCTGGACCAGAACAGCTCCTGGTTCGCCAAAGGGCAGTTGCGGTGCAGCCGCCGGCGTACGGCAAAGACGGCGAATTGAGTTTCAGACCGGCAGCGATGAAACTTTTCGAAGCTCTCCAACTCATTCAGGCCCCGCGGCCCCCGGCAGTTGAACGCGCGCGCTACTTCCTCGCCTGCTCCAGCACGCCCGTTCACCCCCGCACGTTCCTCCACGCCCACCTGCTCGCCCGCTGCGCCGCGACCGCGATCGAAATCGACGCCTCGCGCTACGGCGATCTGACCGGCGCGCTCGAAGAGCTCGATCCCGCGGGCTACCGCGGCGTAGCCATCCTCCTGGAGTGGTACGATCTCGACCCGCGCCTGGGCTTCCGCCGTCTCGGAGGCTGGTCGCCCGCAGCATTCGCCGACATCCTCGCCACCGTCCGGGCCGGATTCGAGCGGATCGAGCGCGCCGTCGCCCGCCTCGCCGCTGCCGTTCCCGTCGCGCTCGCCCTCCCCTCGCTTCCGCTACCGCCAATCGAAATCTCCGCCCCCGCCCAGGCCCTCGATCTCGAAACCGCTCTGCATCACCACGCCTGGGCCTTCGCCGCGCGGTGCGCCGCCCGCCCCGGCGTCCGCCTGCTCAGCCCCGCCGAGCTGGACCGCCTATCCCCGCCCGCCGGACGCTTCGACCTCCGCGCCGAACTGGCGCAGGGAAGCCCCTACACCCTCTCTCACGCCTCCGCCCTCGGCGAGCTCCTCAGCCGCCTGCTCGCCCCCGCCGCGCCGCTCAAAGGCCTCATCACCGATCTCGACGACACGCTCTGGAGCGGCATCCTCGGCGAAACCGGGATCGCCGGCATCCGCTTCACGCTCGACGGAGGAGCGCAAATCCACGGCCTCTACCAGCAGTTCCTCGAATCGCTCGCCGCTCGCGGAGTCCTCCTCGCCGTCGCCAGCAAGAACGACCCCGCGCTCGCCGAACAGGCGCTGGCCCGCCCCGACCTTCTGATCGCCGCGCAGGCCTTCTTTCCCGTCGAGGCCCACTGGGGGCATAAATCCGAGTCCGTAGCACGCATTCTCAAAGCCTGGAACATCGCCCCGGACGCCGTCGCCTTCGTGGACGACAGCCCGCTGGAGATCGCCGAAGTGCAGTCCCGCTTCCCCGAAATCCGCTGCCTCGCTTTTCCCACCGGCAAGCCCGCCGAGTTCCCCGCGTTCCTCCACACGCTACGCGAGTGGTTCGGGAAACCGTCCATCGGCGAGGAGGACCGCATCCGCGCCCAAAGCATCCGCGGCGCCGCCGCCCTCGAAGCCGCGCGCACCGCGGCCGCCGGCAGCGAATCCTTCCTCGCTTCGCTCGAAGCGCGGCTCTCCTTCCGCCTCTCGCGCGAGGCTTCCGACCAGCGCGCCCTCGAGCTCATCAACAAGACGAATCAGTTCAACCTCAATGGCCGCCGTCTCGACGAGCCCCGCTGGCGCGAACTGCTCGCGCGTCCCGACGCCTTCCTGCTCACCGTCGAGTACGCCGACAAGTTCGGCCCGCTGGGAAAAATCGCCGCCGTACTCGGAGAGCGCCGCCCGCGCGCCGCAGCCGTTTCCTTCTGGGTCATGAGTTGCCGCGCCTTCTCCCGCCGCATCGAGCACGCCACGCTGCGCGCTCTTTTCCGCCTGCTCGATATCGAAACCATTTCCTTCGACTACCGGCCCACGGAACGCAACGCCCCGCTGCGCGAATTTTTCTCCGCGCTGGGCATCGCCGAATCGGCGCCCGAAATCGCGCGCTCCCAATTCGAAGCCCGCTGCCCCGTGCTCTCGCACGCCATTCAGGAGGCCGCCCATGTCTGATCTCGATGCCCGGCTGACCGCCATCTTCCGCGTCGCTTTTCCATCCCTCGACGAACTCGCCATCCCGAGCGCCACGCGCGACTCCGTCGCCGCCTGGGACTCCATCGCCGCGGTCACCCTCGCCGGCCTCGTCGAAGAGGAATTCGGCCCGGTCTTCGATCCCGACCAGGCCGCCGACTGGGCCTCCTACGCCGACGTCCGCCGGGCCCTGGCCGAGCACCTCGATGCCTGATCCGCTCCAGCCCGTTCGCTGGCCGGACGGCCGGCGCTTCGCCTTCACCGTCTTCGACGACCCCGACGGCCAGTCCCTCGAAACCAGCCGCCTGGTCTACGATTTTCTGGCCGGCCTCGGCTTCCGCACCACCATCGCGGTCTGGCCCACCGGTCCCATTCGCGAGCCCAACTCGGGCGGGGAGACCTGCGCCAACCCGCAGTACCTCGCCCACGTGCAGGCCCTGGCCGCAGCCGGTTTCGAGATCGCCTGGCACAACGCCGCGCCGCACACTTCCACCCGCGAAGAGACCCGGCAGGCCCTGGAGCGCTTCCGGGAGTATTTCGGCGACTATCCCGGCGCGATGGCCAACCACTACAACGGCGAAGCTCTCTACTGGGGCCCCGCCCGCCTCGGGGGCTGGCGCCGCGCGGCGTATCTGCTCCTCGGCGGATTCCGCGCCTCCGGCCGCCACTTCGGCCACGTCGAAGGCCACTCCTGCTTCTGGGGCGACCTCTGCCGCGACCGCATCCGCTATTGCCGCAACTTCGTCTTCGCCGACCTGAACACCCTCCGCGCCTGCCCCTGGATGCCCTACTACGACCCCGAACGCCCGTTCGCCAGGACCTGGTTCGCGGCCAGCGAAGGAGCGCAGGGGCCCGCGTTCCTCAAGCTCCTCGCCGAGGGCCATCAGGACCGCCTCGAGGAGCAGGGCGGCGCCGCCATCGTCTATACCCACTTCGGCCACGGCTTCGTCGAAAACGGCCGCCTGCGCCCCGAGTTTCGCCGCCTCATGGAACGCCTCGCGCGGAAGAACGGCTGGTTCGTCCCCGCCTCCGTGATGCTCGATTACCTGGCTGCGCACAAAGGCGTCGTCACCCTCGACGCCGCCGCGCGCGCCAAACTCGAATCGCGCTGGCTGCGCGAGAAGATCTTCCGCGGCACGTCATGAAAATCGAATTCACGCCGCTTACCGGCGCGCTCGTCCCTGCGTGCCGGGCATTCAACAGCCGCCTTCGCCTCCACGGGGAGCCGCTCTTCGTGCTGCCCGAGGAGGCGCCACCGCCCGAGCCGCCCGCCGCGCCCGGCGGAATCGCCCGCACGCAGTACGTCGCCGTGGACGAGACCGGCGCCGTTCGGGGCGGAGTCCTGCTCGTGGAGCAGCGAGGCTGGCTCGCCGGGCGCGAAATCGCGCTCGTGAACGTCCAGAGCCCGCTCACCGAAGGCATCGTCGACCGGGCTTTCGCCGGCGTGGGTTTCCAGATGCTCCGCTTCATCGCGCGCCGCGGCGAATTCGCCTACGCCGTCGGCATGGGCAGCGATCAGAAGCCGTTCCCGCGCCTTCTGAAGGCCGCAGGCTGGTCGGTCTCGCTGGTTCCTTTTCAATTCGCCGTCATTCAGGCGGCTCCGGTCCTGCGCGAACTGGCTCCCGTGCGTCAAGGGCATCGCCGCACTCTGGCCCGCCTCGCCGCCGCCAGCGGTCTCGGCGCCGCTGCCGCAACTGCCTGGCGGGCCGCCCACCCGAATCCGTCCCTGCGCGGCTACTCGCTGGAGCAGGCCGCGTTCGAGCCCGGGCATCTCGATCTCGCGTGGGCCCGATGCCGCGAGGCCTTCACATTCGCCGCCGCGCGCGACGCGCAAGCCGTCGAGAGCCTCCATCCCGCTACCCAGCCGCGCCTGCGCCGGTTCGTCCTGCGCCGCGGCGGCGAGCCTTTAGGCTGGTCCGCCGGCCTCGTCACGGAGATGCGCGACAACCCGCACTTCGGAAACCTGACCGTGGCGACGATCCTCGACGCGCTCGCCCCCGGCGACCATCTGCCCGCTCTGCTGGCCCTGACCCGCGACGCGCTGGCGGACCTCGGAGCCGCCCTCGTCATCGCCAACAACACCCACGCACGCTGGCGCGAGGTCTGCCGCCGCCTGGGCTTCCTCTCCGCGCCGTCCAATTATGTGCTGGGCCTCTCGAAGCCCCTGGCCGCCGTCCTCCAGTCCCTCCCCGAAGGTCTTTCTCGCGCCTATGTGACGAGAGCCGACGGAGACGGCCGCCTGCATCTGTAGTCGTTTCAGCGCCACATGGACGGCGTATGCTAAAATTCATTTGCTTACCCACGCGGGCCCGTAGCTCAGTTGGTTAGAGCGCTACCTTGACACGGTAGAGGTCTGGCGTTCGAGTCGCCACGGGCCCACCATTCCTGGAAGACCAGCATTGATGGAGCCGGGCGCTTCGGCCGGTGTCGTGGCGATGGCAGGCGGCCTTCACCGAATCGATCAGTTCCGGCCCCGTCGTGCCGGAGGCACGGCGCTAGCTCCTGTGGTGGGGCCGTGTGGGCGCGCGCGGGTGCTGCGATCAAAGGCGTCCATGTCTGGAACAGGTTTGGAATCGTGGTCGCAGGCCGCCGGCATCGCCACGGCGTTGGTCGCCACCGCTACCCTCATTGTTTTAATCTGCTACACGGTTGAGACGTACCGACTCCGCAAGGCTGCACAGCGACAAACTGAATTGCCCTACATGCCGATTGTCGTCCTTGAACTTCGATCTCAATGCGCCACACTCGGAGAGCGGATGGCGCTGGAGGAGCCGATCTTGAGGAATATCGGTTTCGGCCCTGCATTCGATGTCCAAACAGACAAGGTGCAGGGCACGGATTTCGAGGTTGTCTTTGAAGAAGAGCCGGTCATCAGGAAAGACGAAACCAAGGTTGCGAAGTTCAAGGCTGTTCATCAGGGTCAACCCACCGGCATGTCCTCGACAACTGCGCTGCTGTCTCAGGGGCAGGCTGAGATGCCCGTCTCGATCACCTACGCTGATGCATCCGGCAAGCGCTACCGCAGCAAGCAAGTGGTCCGCTACGATGCCGCGTCACGGGCCGCCTCGACAATCCACAAAGGCGTTGAGCCTGTCTGACGGCTACGGCAGCCAAGTGCCGATCTTCGTTGTCTTTGTGCGGCTAATCGAATCGGACTTTTCCAGCGCGTAACGCAACGACTCGGTACCGATATCCATGGAGACGATTTTTCCGTCCCAACTTGGCGCTTTGCGGTCGAACATATCTCCACGCTCCAGTTTGAGCTTTATGGCGACGCACCATTGTTCCTTCGCTTCGTTGGGCTTGAAGTCGGTCGCCAACATGGCTCCCATCTGGGTTTGTTCGGCCGTTGGGGTTGAAGGGTAAGCCAAAATGTAGTTGCCCATTATATCCGGGACTCCGTACAGGTCGCACCCGCTCTTACAGATGACGGCTGCCTCCGGAAAATCTTTCAGCAGCGCCGCCGGAGGACCCGGCTTGTCGACCTCAACCTCAAGTCTGTACAGTTTCGGTGTTGGCCGTAGCCTCGAACTGGTTGTATCAGGTCGCCATGAAACTCTGATCTCGTATAGGTTGTTTGGAGTCTCTCGCATGTAGACATCCGCGATTGCCCGATAAACCTGCGATGCCGCTCGAAACTCGTCTATGGTGTTCAGATGACGCCCGGACTCAAACACAAACCACTTCTGTGGAGGGCCAAATACCTTGTAGGTTTCGTCCATCGTCGCGCCAAACTCAAAGACCTTGGCCTTCGGCGTTGTCTCTTGGCAGAGACTCAAGCCCGCACACAGCAATGCAACCGAAACGAGATTCAGTGATCGGACACGCACAAATCTTTTCCTCGTCAGGGCATTCTAACCTATTGCCCGGGAGCCTGGGTTGTGATGAAAAACGGGGGCTGCCAAGCCAGAAACAGCGCCCAAGCGCCGCTCAAATCTGCCGCGCGAACCGGCGGGCGGCGGCTGGAAGCAGCACCTGAAACGTACTGCCCTTCCCCGGCGCAGACGAGACGCGTATGGCGCCTCGACCGGCCCGAACGATGCCCCAAACCGCTGCAAGGCCCAGGCCCCGGCCGAGAAACTTCGTGGTAAAGAATGGATCGAAAATTCTGGATCTTATCGATTCATCCATGCCGATGCCGGTGTCGCGCACCTCAATCGCGACGTAACTCCCGGGGATAAGTTCTTCGCGGGAGAAATCCCTGCGTATCTCGTCCAAGTCGAGATCGTGTTGCCCGGTCCGAATATGCACGCAGCCGCGATTGTGTTCTCCGATGGCCTCGGCAGCGTTAATCACCAGATTCATGAGCGCCTGGCGGATTTGCTCGGCATCGGCCTCGATCTCCGGCAGGTTCTCGGGAGTTTCAAGCTGAAGCGCAATCGTCTCCGGGACCGATGCGCGCAGGAGCGGCTCCATGTCCCGGATCAGGCGGCCCACATCGATGCGCTCCACCGTAAACGCGCCTTTCCCGGAATAGGCAAGCAACTGCCGGGTCAGATACGCGGCGCGCTCCGCGCCGGCAATCACTTCCCTGACGCGCTGTGCCCGGCCCGGATCGGCATCATCGAGAAGCATGCTCGCATTGCCTATGATCCGCGTGAGGAGATTGTTGAAATCATGCGCAATCCCGCTGGCCAAATAACCCAGGCTCTCCATCTTCTCCCGCTGGCGAATGGCTTGTTCCGTACGCTTTCGCTCGGTGATATCGCGATAATTCACGATGACGCCCCGGACCTGTGGATTGTTCAGGCAGTTCGTGCCAACGCACTCCGCCCAGATCCAGCCGCGATTCCTGTGAAGAAGGCGGATCTCGGCATTCAGGGTCGATCCAGGCTCAGCGACGATTCTCGATAGCGTGTCTCGGGCGGCAGGGATGTCTTCCGGATGGACGAGTCTGAACGCATCCGTGCCGATCAGTTCTTCGGACTCGTACCCCAGGACGCGCCTGGTTGAAGGGCCGGCATACACAATCGTCGCCTGCGCATCGAGCAATGAGACCGCGTCGGAACTGTGTTCGACCAGGGCGCGAAATCGTTCCTCGCTCCTCGCCAGCGCTTCTTCGGAGCGTATGCGTTCGACCGCGTACGCTATGCGGCCTGCGACGGAGGCCATGGCCTGCAGCACCAGATCGCTCAGCGGCCTTCGCGCAAACATGGCGACGACCCCAATCAGCCGATCGCCGACCAGCAGCGGGTAACCGGCGAACGAGACCAGCCTTTCGCGTTTGGCCCATTCCTGATCGGGAACTCGTGGATCTCCAACGACGGCGTTCGTAAGATGCGGCCGGCGCTCCCCGGCAATCGAGCCGATTTTCAGGCTGCCGACGGGAATCCGGCCGTGGGCGCCCGTAAGGTGAGTGTACAGCCCCGCGCTCGCCTGGAGCACAAGGACGTTTTCCTGTTCGTCGAGGAGCCAGATCCGCGCCAGGGCCGCATCCAAGTTCTCCACCATGGCTTGAACCGAGCGGTCCAGGATTTCACGCAAGGTCTTGCTCTGCAGCACACCCCAGCCCAGGGCGCGATCCATCGCGAGCACGCGCGCGGCTTCGCGTTCGGCGTCCTCCAGGACGCGCAGGCGGTCGCGCAGCGTGGCGAGCTCTTTCGACAGATGGTCGTCTCTGCTCATGGCCGTGTGGGCGCCACGGGCAGATCAGCGGAAAAGAACCTCAACGGGGTTTATCTTTGGAATATTACCGGATTATTGGCGCCCAAAAACCCTTTTTCCACTTTAGTCCCAATCGATAGGGCGAGGCAAAACGCGAATTTTGCGATCCTGCCGGCCCGGGCAGAGTGCAAGCCGGGCCGCGCACGCGAAAGGCTGTGCTGGCCGGGTTACTGAAGAATTTCCGCAATTATCTTTAATAGTCGCGGAGCCGTGAACGGCTTAGGCAGCGGGTGTACACCCGGCGGCATTGGACAATCCGTGTAGCCGCTCATGCAGATGACGGGAACCGCCGACCTGGTCTCGCGAATACGGGCGATCACTTCTCTTCCGTCCATCACGGGCATGGTCAGGTCTGTAATCACCAGATCGACGCTGTCGCGATTGGATCTGAACAGAGCTACGGCTTCCAGGCCATTGGCGGCTTCGAAGCATCGGTGGCCGGCCGATTTCAAAACCGTGCAGATGAGATGGCGTATGCACGCATCGTCATCCGCAACGAGCACCACAGCCATGCAAGACCTCAGCGCCATCTGCGTGTATGCAGGTCGAAAAACATCCACCCGGCCAGTATCGCCACGACGACCGAGAATATGATCGAGAGCGCGTTCAGGGGATGCCAGAATTCCGCATGCAACCGTTCAGCGACATCGGCCGCGACATCCAAAGTCGAGACGACAAACAGGAGTGCAAAGAACCATTTGCCGAATAGGAAGGACCGCATCCCTCTGATCACCAGGTTCCACGCCCCTCAGGATTATTATGCCACCACCGTCATTCGATGAAGTTTAAGGACGCGCCACTTACAACCCGAACGGGAAGGTACGCCCGCCGGCGGAACCGAACCGATCCACCCGGTTGGCCTCACTGCCGACAGCCGGTTGAGCGAACCGGGGCGCCCTGACATACCGATCGAGAATGACGGATTGCCCGATTCCGGACGGCGCATTCCCAAAATCGGACAGTCGGCGCTGGAGCGAACTTGCGGATCCAACAGTTTATCGTGGACGCGAAATTGCCTTAACCGGAATCGTCATATGCGAATTCTTTGGCAGGATATCCGGTACGGCTTTCGGGTGCTCAAGAGCAGTCCCGGCTTCACATTCGTCGCGGTGCTCACGCTGGCGCTCGGCATTTCCGTCAATGCGACGGTGTTCAGTTGGATCGATTCCGTGCTGCTCCACCCGTTCCCCGGCGCCGGCGACCCCGGGGAGCTTGCGCTGATCGAGACGGTTACGCCCAAGGGCGAGTACCTGGTCAACACTTCCTACCTCGACTGCCGCGATTACCGCGCCAACCTCAAGCTGGTCTCCGGGCTCGCCTTCGCGCGGTTCACCCCGCTCAGCGTCGGCGCCGACGGCAGGACCGGCCGGGCCTGGGCCGAACTCGTCTCGGCGAATTACTTCGATGTCATCCGGGTAAAACCGATTTTGGGCCGCGCGTTCCTGCCCGAGGAAGACGCCGACAAGCCCGGCGCGTTTCCCGTGGCCGTGATCAGCTACAACATGTGGCGAAACCGGTTCCATTCCGATCCCAACGTGCTGGGCAAGACCATTCGCCTCAACCGGCGCGAACTCACGATCGTCGGCGTGGCGCCCCAGGGATTCCGCGGCACCCTGGCCGGCGTGATCTTCGATGTGTGGGCGCCGGTCACGATGGCCGAGGCAATGGGCACCGGCACCGGCACCCTGCACTACCGCGGCACCCGCGATATCACGGCGACGCTCGTGCGTCTCAAGCCGGGCGTTTCGTTCGAGCAGGCGCGGGCGGAGGTCAGCGCGCTCGGAAAACGGCTCGCCGCGATGTACCCCGACACCAACCGCGGCATCGACCTCACGCTTACGCCGATCTGGCATGGCCATCTCGGCGCGCAGGGCCTGCTGCTCCAGCCCTTGCGCATCCTGATGATGGTCTCCGCGCTGCTGCTGCTTATCGTCTGCGCGAACGTGGCCAACCTGCTGCTGGCCCGCTCGGTGTCGCGCCAGAAGGAGTTCGGAATCCGGCTGGCCATGGGAGCGCCGCGCGGCCGCCTCGCGCGCCAGTTACTCACCGAAACGCTGGTGCTGGCGCTGGCCGGAGCGCTCGCAGCCCTCATCATGGTGCTGTGGATGGGCCAGGCGCTCACACTGCTGTTCCCCGGGATGGACGTCCCCCTGGATCTCGGGGGCGGCATCAACCTGCCCACTTTCCTGTTCACAATGCTCATCGCGCTCGCGGCGACGCTGGTGTCCGGCGCGGCGCCGGCTCTATGGTCGGTGCGCTCGGACCTGAACCAGGCCCTGAAGGAAGGCGGCCGCAGCGGGTTCGCCGGAAAGCGTTCCCACCGCTTGCGAGGCATCCTCGTCACCACGGAAGTGGCTCTGGCCACGGTCGCCCTCATCGGAGCCGGTCTGTTCCTTGAAAGCTTCCGCAAGGCGACCGCCATCAACCCCGGTTTCGATACGGCCAACATTTCGGTTTCGCAGTTCTATCTTTCCTACGCGGGCTATACGGCCGAAGAGCAATGGCAGTTCTGCCGCAACCTGCGCCGGCGCATGGAGGCTATGCCGGGCGTGCTGGCGGTGAGCTACTCCGACGTAATCCCCATGTCCACACCGGGCGGCGCGGGCTCGATTCCGTGGCACAAGATCGATGTCGAAGGCTACGTGCCGGCGCCCAACGAGCAGATGATGATCCACCGCGCAACCGTTCCGCCCGGCTACTTCAAGCTGCTCGGCATCCCGCTGCTCGACGGCCGCGACTTCACCGAGGCCGACGATTCCAACGCTCCGACCGTCATCATCGTCAACGAGACCTTCGCCCGGCGGTATTTCCAAGGCCGCAATCCAATCGGGCGCAACGTGAAGATCGAAGACAGCGCGGCCACCGTGGTCGGGGTGGCGAAAAACGCGAAGTATCACACGCCCATGGAGGAAGCGATACCGTTTTTCTATATACCCTTCAGGCAATGGTTCGAGCCGGGGCTGAATTTCGCGGTCTTCATCAAGACGGCGGGCGACCCGATGCGGGTGATACCGGCGCTGCGGCGCGAGGCGCTGGCGCTGAATCCGGACGCGGTGTTTACGACGCGGTTGCTCGCGGAGGAGACGACCCGCTCGGTGTTCGGCCAGAAAGTCGCGGCCAGCCTGCTGGGTTTTGTCGGAATCGTATCGCTGCTGCTCGCCGCGGTGGGCCTGTACAGCCTGATGAGCTACGCCGTCGCGCAGCGGACGCAGGAGATTGGGATCCGGATGGCGCTCGGCGCCCGCCCTTCGGGCGTGCTCGGCATGGTGCTGCGCGAAGGCATGAAGCTGACCGCGCCCGGGCTGCTGATCGGGATCGCTGCGGCGTTTGTCGCGGCGCGCCTGGTGAGCGCGACGCTCGTTACCGTCAGCGCCGGCGATCCGCTCGCCTTCGCGGCCTCCAGCGCCTTCCTGCTCGCGGTGGCCGCGCTGGCGAGCTATCTTCCTGCGCTGCGCGCCATGCGCGTCGATCCGATGATCGCACTGCGCGGCGAGTGAGCGCCGCGTTGTTCCTACTCCGGCGCAGTCACCCTCAAAGGCTTATCGAGCTTGAAAGTAAGGACCGACTCGGCCGGCACCTTGATAGCTCCGCCTTTCGTAAGAACCTGCGTCAGAGCGCCGGCGCCGGCTCCCGCTCCGGCTCCGATGGCCGCTCCCTTTCCGCCGCCGGCAATCGCGCCAATGATGGCGCCGAGCGCCGCGCCGCCTCCCGTATAGGTCGCGGTGCGCTTGTTCGCGCCCACGCCCGATTTCCCCTGCTGGCTGATATCGACCGTCTCGACCGCGTAAGGACGCCCATCGATCACGACCGACTGCAGATCGAGAACCAGGTCGGAAGCGCCGCGGAAGCGGCCGCCTTTCGATGCGGACTTGATGATCACCCGCGCCTGGGAGCCGCGTGGAATTACGATCGCTCCGCCGGCGTCCCTGATATCCCTGGTAACCTGGGCATCGAACGTTTGCCCTTCGGCTGCCGTTCCCGAGTCAATCGTCTCGTTCGTCCGCACCGAAACCTCGCTGCCCGCCGGCAACTCGTATGTCATCCTGGCCGGCTCGGGCGGAGTCGCCGGCGGCGTTTGCTGCGCGGCCTGTCCGGGAGCCTGCTGCCGCGCCGGTGCGGGAGCCGCACGCCTGGCCTGCGCGGTTTCGCGTCCTGGTTGCGGGGCGGGCGTTGGTTTCGCTTCGGCGTATTCGACCGACTTGATCTGGTTCAGCGGAATCTTGCGCTCGATGCCGTCGTCGCCGGCCACGACCATATCCGTCTGGGAACTCGCAACAATGCTGCCCGGAACGGTGGTTCCGTTCTTCAGATAGACCAGAGCGTGCGGCCCGGCGGCAGGCTGAGCGGCGGCAGGCGCCTCCGCAGCGGTCTTAGCTGCATCCGTGTCCTGCTTCTTTGCGCACGAACAAAACATGACGGCAGCGATTAAGGCTGCAGGTCCGATAGTTCTTCTCATAGATCGCCTCCTGGCGCTTCCTGTTGCGAGTTGGCGGATTCCGGGAAACAAACGCAAGCGTTGCCGGCGCGTGATCCGCAATCGCCCTTACCGATGCTGCCAAAGCGCTGAGATGCGATTTGGAGCCCTCATCCGCCCAACCCGCGTTTCGATCACAAGGTCAACCGGAATCATAGCCGGATGTGGAAGAGAACGCAATCCCGCGGGACCGGATCGAATGGCGCGCCGGAGTCGCGCCGGCCGTCGAAGGACGCCCCGGAAGTAGGGTGGCCGTAGGCGCGAACCCGTCCGGCTGAATGCAAGCGGCATGGTGGTTTTCGACCACCGGCGGCCGCTCTGCGTCGCGCCGCAATCCCTTTCTTCTCAACCAATTCGCGTCTGGAAACACGGGTGCCTATAGGCGAAGACGAAGTTCGGTTGAGTTGAAGAAGGAGGCCCGCAATGAAACGGCTGTTCGAGATCGGAATTCTCGCTCTGGCGCTCACCGCCGGTGTTGGCTGCGCCACGCATCGGTACGGCTACTACGGCCCGCCGCCGCAGGCCGTCATTGTGGTGCACGCCCAGCCGGCCCGCGTCTGGGTCCCCGGCTACTACCGATGGAGCGGAAACAGGTACCGCTGGGTGGAAGGCCGCTGGATGACGCCGCCCCGTCCGGGCATGGTCTGGGTGCCGGGCTACCGGGCCCGCCGCGGCAACGGATATGTGTGGATCGAGGGATACTGGCGTTGAACACGGCGCAGACGCGCCGGCCGCAGGCAGGCGCGAACCGCTCAGTAGCCGAACTGATTAATCCGCTTCGCGCTCCGGAACGCGTCGAACAACGACCATATATACGGAATCAGCAGCCAGAACGTCAGCAGCACAACGATCCCTTTCCCGATATGGCCGTTGTAGAACTGCCCGGCGCCCGGAAAAACAATCGACAATAGCAGGGCGATGCCCGGTTCCTTGTAGCCCTGAGCGATGACCGGACGCTGATTCGGCGGCATCTGCGGCTTTGGCACGGAGGCCGGCAGCGGTGCGTAAGCTGGAGGCGCGATCGTGGTGGCGCTGCCGCATCGCGAACAGAAACTCGCTGCATCGTCGAGTTGTGTGCCGCACTTCACGCAGAACATGGCTTCTCCGCTTCGCCACTGTACCACAATACGGGCCGCAAGGCGCATCGCCGCAAACCCGACCGGCAGGAACCGGCCCACGCGCACCTCGCTCCGCCCCCGCGGTCTTCCGGCCGCCCGCGAAGCCACAGGGTCTCGGACTGTTGCGTCCGGGCCGGTCGGGACGGAGGCGTGGCGCCAGAGGAGTGTAGCGCCAATATAGCCTCGGTGCTATATTCATTCTGTGGAATGGGAGATCGAGGTCACCGGCGAGTTCGAGCGGTGGTGGGATTCCCTTTCGGAAGCCGAACAGGAAGACGTTCGCGCCTGCATCCTGCTCCTGCGCGAGTGCGGCCCGGCACTCCGCTTCCCGTTCAGCAGCGGCATCCAGACCTCCAGGCACGCGCACATGAGGGAACTCCGCATCCAGCACGGCGGCGAACCGTACCGGGTTCTGTATGCCTTCGATCCCCGGCGTACCGCGATCCTGTTGATCGGCGGGAAGAAGACCGGCGACCAGCGGTGGTATGAGACGTTCGTGCCCATCGCTGATTGCCTTTACGACGAATACATCGCCGAACTGAAGCAGGGGGGACTTCTCGATGCGTAAGTCATTCAAGGAACTGGAACGAAAGATGTCTCCGGATGCCCGCGCCCGGTCCGAAGCGAAGGCGCGGAAGTTGATCGAGGAGATGCCGCTGAGCGAGATCCGCGCGGCGCGGGAACTCACGCAGGAGCACCTGGCCAGAGTGCTGCGCGTCAAGCAGGCGTCCATCTCGAAACTGGAACGCCGCGCCGACATGTACATCAGCACGCTCCGCGACTTCGTGCGGGCCATGGGCGGCGAGTTGGAGATCACGGCGCGCTTCCCCGAAGGCGAAGTTCGGATCAGCCAGTTCGACTTGAAGAAGACGGCCTAAGCCGCCGCACCCTGAGCCAAAGGCGCGAGCCGGTGGGGAGTAACTGCAAGGGTTCGATGGTGGGCGCGACAGGACTCGAACCTGTGACCTCCTGCGTGTGAAGCAGGCGCTCTAACCAACTGAGCTACGCGCCCCTGGGGTGGGCCGAATCTTGATTTTAGACTACCGCGGGCGGCTGTGTCACGCGGTATACTGGCGAATCGTGAAAATTCCCATTTATCAGGTTGACGCCTTCACCAGCCGGCTGTTCGCAGGCAACCCCGCCGCCGTGTGCCCGCTCGAGAAGTGGCTCGAACCGGCGCAAATGCAGGCCATCGCGGGCGAGAACAACCTCGCCGAGACCGCGTTCTTCGTGCGGACCGGCGATTGCTACCACCTCCGCTGGTTCACGCCGGCGCTCGAGGTGGACCTGTGCGGGCACGCGACACTGGCCTCCGCCTTCGTCATCTTCAACTACCTCGATCCCGCGGCCACGCTGGTGCGCTTCAACTCGCGAAGCGGCGAGCTGCGCGTGCGGCGCGACGGCGACCTGCTCTCGCTCGACTTCCCTGCCCGGCCGCCCAGGCGCTCGGACCCCTCGGCCGCGCTCTCGGCAGCGCTCGGCAAGGCGCCGCGCGAGCTCTGGGAATCCCGCGATTACATGGCCCTGTACGATCAGGAGGACGACGTCCGCACGCTGGCGCCCGACATGCAGAAACTGGCCGAGGTCGGCCACTTCGCCTGCATCGTCACCGCGCCCGGCAAGGACGTGGATTTCGTCTCGCGCTTCTTCGGACCGGCCGTGGGCGTCCCCGAGGACCCCGTGACCGGCTCGGCGCACTGCACGCTGGCGCCCTACTGGGCCGAGCGCCTCGGCAAAACCAGGCTGCACGCGCTGCAGCTTTCGCCGCGCGGCGGCGAGCTGTGGTGCGAGCTTTCCGGCGACCGCGTCATCATCTCCGGCCGCGCCGTGCCATACCTCGAGGGCGTCATCAATGTCTAGGTGGAATCTGAAACTCGCGGCCATTGCCGCCATGGTCACCGCCGGGCTCGCCCTGGCGCAGCCGAAACCGCAGTACGAGGTCTACGCCATCCGCTACGCCACGCTCCAGGGCTTCCACTCCGGCGATCTCGTCGCCGGCGGCGACCGCACGCGCCAGTTCGCCATCCCCTGCATGATCTGGCTCATCCGCGGCGACGGGCGCAACATCCTGGTCGATTCCGGCTTCTACCGCGAGCAGTTCTTCAAACAATGGAAGGTGACGGATTTCGAGAAGCCGTCCGACACGCTGAAGCGGCTCAACCTCAAGCCGGAGGACATCACCGACCTCGTGCTCACGCACATGCACTGGGACCACGCCGACGGCGTCGACCTGTTCCCGAAGGCGCGCGTCTGGATCCAGAAAGCCGAGTACGAATACTACACCGGCGAGGCCTGGCAGTCGCGGCGCACGCACGGCGGCATCGATCCCGACGACGTTCTGGCATTGGTGAAACTGAACACCGATGGCCGCGTCACGTTCGTGGACGGCGATGCGCGCGAGATCCTGCCCGGCGTCACCTGCTACACCGGCGGGAAGCACACTTACGCCTCGCAGTACCTCACGGTGAGCACGGCGAAAGGCGCCGTCGTGCTGGCGAGCGACAACATCTATCTGTACGAGAACCTCGAAAAGCACGCGCCGATCGCCGGCGCGCTCGACGCCGATTCGAACCTGCGCGCGCAGGACCGCATCAGGACGCTGGCGTCCGACCCGCGCCTGATCGTGCCCGGGCACGACCCGGCCGTGTTCACGAAATTCCCGAACCCCGCGCCGGGCGTGGCGAAGATCGAGTAGCAGATAGGACAGGCGAAAGCGCCTGCCCCACCAAAGCCTAGTCTTCCGCGCTGTGCCGCGCCAGGCGGTTGATCACCGTCATGTCTTCGAGCGTCGTCACATCGCCGCTCACCGAGTGCGAGGTCACGATCTCCCGCAGCAGCCTGCGCATGATCTTGCCGCTGCGCGTCTTCGGCAGTCCGTCGGTGAAGCGGATCTCGGCGGGCTTGGCGAAAGCGCCGATCTCGTGCGCCACCCACTTGCGCAGCTCATCGCCGAGGTGGTTGTGGTCCCAGTGGCCCTGCTTCAGCGTGATGAAGCAGCACACGGCCTGCCCGGTAATCTCGTCGGGCCGCCCGACCACCGCCGCCTCCGCCACCGCCGGGTGCCGCACCAGCGCCGACTCGATCTCCATCGTGCTCAACCGGTGCCCGCTGACGTTCATCACGTCATCCACGCGCCCGAGCACGGTGATGTAGCCGTCCGCGTCGCGCCGGGCGGCGTCCCCCGTGAAGTACACGCCCGGCATCCGGCTCCAATACTGCGCCACGTAGCGCTCGGGGTCCCGCCAGATCGTGCGCAGCATCGACGGCCACGGCCTGCGGATGATCAGGAAGCCTTCCTTGTTCGCCTCCACCGGCTTGCCGTTCAAATCCACGATATCCGTGATCACGCCGGGCAGCGGGAAACTCGCCGAGCCCGGCTTGAGCGGCGTCGCGCCCGGCATGGGCGAGATCATGATCGAGCCCGTCTCGGTCTGCCACCAGGTGTCCACGATGGGGCAGCGCTCCTTGCCGATCGCGCGGTAATACCACTCCCAGGCAGCCGGATTGATGGGCTCGCCGACCGAGCCGAGCAGCCGCAGGCTCGAAAGATCGTGCGCGTCCGGCCACTGGTCGCCCTGGCGGATCAGCGCGCGGATCGCGGTCGGCGACGTGTAGAAGATGTTGACGCGGTGGCGCTCCACCATGCTCCACCAGCGGTCGTATTTCGGATAATCCGGCGCGCCTTCGTAGATCACGGTGGTGGCGCCCGCGGCCAGCGGCCCGTACACGATATAGCTGTGCCCGGTCACCCAGCCGATGTCCGCCGTGCACCAGTAAACGTCCTCCTCGCGCAGGTCGAACACCCACTTCATGGTCATGACGCACTCGAGCAGGTAGCCGCCGGTCGTGTGCAGGATGCCCTTGGGCTGCCCCGTGGTGCCCGAAGTATAGAGCACATAAAGCGGATGCTCGGCGTCGAGCGGCACGGCGGGGCACTCATCGCTGACGTCCCGCTCGAGATCGTGCCACCAGAGGTCGCGCCCGGCCTGCATGTTGATGTCGGAGCCGGTCCGCCGGTACACGATCGCTTCGCGGATCGACGGGCATTCCGAGAGCGCCTCGTCTACCGTGGCCTTCAGACGGACCTCGCGCCCGCGCCGCCACGAGCCGTCCGCCGTGATTACCAGCCCGGCTTCCAGGTCCTGAATCCGCGCCTTCAGCGCTTCGGCCGAGAAGCCCGCGAACACCACGCTGTGCGTGATGCCCAGCCGCGCGCACGCCAGCATCGCCACCGGCAGTTCCGGGATCATCGGCATGTAGATGACGGCACGATCGCCCGCTTTCCACCCGCGCGCCTTCAGCACGTTCGCAAAACGGCAGACCAGCCGGTGCAGATCCGCGTAGGAAATCGCGCGCTCGTCGCCGGGCTCGCCTTCGAACAGGATGGCGGTCTTGTCGCGGCGCGGCCCGGCCAGATGCCGGTCCAGGCAGTTGTAGGACGCGTTGATCTTGCCCCCGGTGAACCACTTCGCGAACGGCGTGTTCCATTCGAAGACGTTCGTCCACTTCTCAAACCAGGCGAGCTCCTTTTCGGCCAGCTCGCCCCAGAACTCCTCCGGCTTCTCCTTCGCGCGCCGGTAGAGCGCCTCGTAACCGGCCATTCCCTGAACGTTCGCGCGGCGGACGAATTCCTCGCTGGGCGGATAAACATGGTCTGCCTGTTTGCCAATCGCTTGCTGCTCCGACATAGGCTCCTCTAAGCTGGTTTCGAAATGCCAATCTCATTACAACACGGGAGTTGCGGGCGCAAGGCGGCCGGAGTTTCGGATCCGATTTTTCAGGGAACAAACCGGGAGCCGGGAGCGTCTCCCCTGAGGTGAAGTCGAACGCATCCTTCAGCGAAGCTCTGTCTGTCGCCGCGCGCTCGCTGCGCAGCAGCAAACTGCGGAGTTTCTTGACCCTGCTCGGCATCATCCTCGCCACGACGACCCTGATCGCGGTCATGTCCGTCATCCACGGCATGGATGTGTACGTCGCGCAGCAGGTCTCCGACATGGGAGGCGACGGCTTCCGCATCGTGCGGCTGGCCATGATCGGCGAGCACGACCGCAAGAAGTACATCACGCTCCTCCGCCGCAACCCGAAGATGAAGAAGGAGGAGTTCGAGTTCATACGCAGCCGGGCAACCCTCCTCAAGGATGTCGGCATGGAAGGCTACCGGGGCGTGCCGGCGCACTACGAAAAGCAGTCGCTCGACCGCGTGACCCTGCGCGGGGTGACGCCGAACATGCCGTCGATCTCGAACACGGTCGTGGCCGAGGGGCGGTTTTTCAGCGAGACGGAAAACCAGCGCCGGCAAGCCGTCGCGTTCATCGGAAACGACATCAAGGACCAGTTCTTCGCCAACGTGAACCCGGTCGGGAAAATCCTCGTGCTCGAAGGACGGCCGTTCGAGGTGGTGGGCGTGGCCAAGGCGCAGGGCAGCGTGTTCGGCCAGAGCCGCGACAACTTCGTGATGGTCCCGATCGAAACATTCTTCAAGATGTTCGGGACGCAGACCGACATTAACTTCTTCGCGATGGCGATCGACCACGAGCACCTTTACCAGGCGCAGGACGAGGCGCGCGTGCTGCTGCGCAGCTACCGGCACCTGGGCCCGAAGGAGGACGACAATTTCTCGATTGTAGGCTCGGAATCGCTGACCCAGGCCTGGGACCAGTTGACCGGCGCGATTGCGGCAACCGCGATCGGCGTGGTCTCGGTGTTCATGGTGGTCGGCGGCGTGGTCATCATGAACATCATGCTTGCGGTGGTGACGGAGCGAACCCACGAGATCGGGATCCGCAAGGCGGTGGGCGCGCGGCGGGGCGACATACTGCGGCAGTTCCTGGTGGAGTCATCGATGCTGGCGGCAAGCGGCGGGCTGGCCGGAGTCCTGATCGCCTGGGGCCTGGCGGTCGCCGTGCGGAAGTTCACGCCGGTGCCGACCGTCGTTCCGGTCTACTCGGTTATCATTGCGGTGCTGCTATCGACCACGGTGGGCCTGTTCTTCGGCATCTATCCGGCGCGGCGCGCGGCGATGCTCGATCCGATCGAAGCCTTGAGGGTGGAAAAATGAGTTGGGCGGACGTGGTTTCAGCGGTCAAGATGGCGCTGGCGACGGTGCGCGAGCACAAGATGCGCAGCTTTTTGACCGTGCTCGGCGTGATCATCGGCACCGGCGCCGTCATCGCGGTCGGCTCCATCATCACCGGCCTGGATTCGGCCATCGTGAACATCTTCCGCAGCTTCGGCCCCACCACGCTGATCGTCTTCAAGTTCCCGATCGGCTTCGCCTCCATCAACGTGTCGCGCGATCAGATGATGCGCAAGCCGCTGACCCTGGAGAACGCGCGCGCCATCGCGGAGCGCTGCCCCTCGGTGCAGTACGTCAGCCCGTACCTGTTCCCGGACTGGCATTCGGTCCACATGGCCAAGTACAAGTCCAACGACATTTACGATATCGACCTCGGCGGCACCGAGGAAGCCTATGCCTCGAACGGCACCGTCATGCTCTACGGACGGTTCCTGAATGACGTGGACAACCGGCACCGCCTGCCCGTCGCCGTGATCGGCGAGGACCTCCAGAAGGCATGGTTCCAGGGGCTGGATCCGACCGGCAAGGAAATCGAGGTGGACGGGCACCAATTCGAGGTGATCGGCGTGATGCAGCGGCCCGCCGCCTCGCTTCCCGGCCAGGAAGACCGCCGGATTCTGCTGCCCTATTTCACGATGAAGAAAATGTTCCCCAATGCCAGGGAGAACATGATCATCGTCGTCGCTTATCCGGGGCAGGTGGCGGCGGCGATGGACGAGGTCCACAGCGTCTTGCGGCAGGAGCGCCGGCTCAAGCGCGATGAGGAGGACACCTTCTCGATCACCACGGCCGAGCAGATGGTGGAAGACTTCCGCAAAATGATGTCCGTCACCGCAATCGTGATGGTTGTACTGAGCTCGATCGGCCTGCTGGTGGGCGGCGTCGGCGTGATGAACATTATGCTCGTCTCGGTGACCGAGCGCACCAAGGAGATCGGCGTGCGCAAAGCCGTGGGCGCGAAGAAGTCCGATATCATCACGCAATTCCTCACCGAAGCCGTGGTGCTCACCGGCCTGGGCGGCCTGTTGGGTATGATGCTCGGCTGGGTTCTCTCGGTCGGCGCGCGCCTGGCGTTTCCTTCGGTACCTACTACGGTGCCCCTGTGGGCGGTGGTGATGGGCGTGATGGTGTCGGTGGGAGTTGGGCTGTTCTTCGGAATCTGGCCGGCGGCCAAGGCCGCGCGTCTGGATCCGGTGGAAGCGCTGCGCTACGAGTAGCGTAGCGCACGTTCCTCAGCGCGCCTTCGACCGCTTGCGCCGCCACAGCAGCGCTCCCAGCAGACCGGTCCCCACCAGGCAGAAACTCGCCGGCTCCGGCGTGACGGGAGACCCGGCGCGCACGGTCCCGGAGCTCGCCCCGAAATTGAAGCTCACACGCAGCACGCTGTCATTCGCGCTAACCCCCGGAACACTCAACACGAACTGAACCGGCGCAGAGAGAGTCGGCGTGTAGAGGTAAGGATTGTGTTTCGCGATCGAGGGATTCACATCCGTGAAAACGCCCGTGCTGGGATTGGGCGGCCCAAGGATGGTCTTCGTATTGTTGCTGATGAGGGTTGTAAGCTGCAGCCCGTTCGTATAATAGCTGCTCGCAGTCAATTGCCAATCCGGGTATGGGTCGTTGGTGAATGCCGTGGTCCCACCCGCCGCAATTGTGGGGGTAATGTCGGATCCGGCGGCCAGGCTCGCTTCCATGCCGGACCGGCCGATGATGGCGCCGCTGTTCTGCTGGCCGCTGAGCACGAAATCGATTGCACTGATCGTGTTGCCGACCGTCTTGGTATCGGGTTGCAGATTCCAGATCGCAATTTGAATCTCGTTGTTCAGGAGCGTGAACTGCGCCAGCGCATCAAACGCCAGGTTGCCTGAGGTCCCGGTGTAGCCATACAGGAATACGGAGTCGGCCCGCAGGACGGGAGCGCCGGCCAGGAGGACAATCGCGGCGATCCACTTCGCAAAAGAGGCGGATCGCGGGTGCAAGATAGTCGGCATCGGGATAATTGTATTCCCCCCACCTGCACCGAGCAAGGCCGCAGGGTACTGATACAGAAGCGGTTAGTACCAGTACAACCCTGTGAGGGTACGGATCCTTACAGAGGGAGCCACCGCATTTGGGGCGCAAATACTCTCTTTCGCCGCGCTTTATTCTATCCTCTTGACATTACCCCGCGCCGCATCCATAATACCGGATGGCGGGTGCGCACAACGTGTCGGTGGTGCTCCTATTCCAGCGCCAGGTTTAACCGCAGCGGCTCGGGGCTTAGCTTCCCACCCGCTGGTCCGATTACCGGAATGCGATCCTCGACCCGGCAGCGGTAAACGGGGACCAATTGCGCTGGCTGAAGCAATTTCGCGGCGGGCTGAGCACGGCCGAGGAGGCCGCCAGGCTCGTCGGGCCGTTCAGCGCGCTTCGCTCCCGCACCGCCAACCCGATCCCCCGCACCCAGTTGTATGATGATGCAGTCTGCAGTGCCTGTTTGGCCCCGCAAGGCACGATCTCCGCGCCCTGCCGGCCCGGAAACCTCAAAGCGGCATTGATGAATCAGGAACGCTCAAGTTCAAATTGCGAGCGAGGCAAATATGAGTAACACGCAGAAGCCCGACCGTGGAATGGTCGAGCTGAACTCCGATGAGTGCAAGGGGTGCGGCCTGTGCGTAGAAGCCTGCCCGCCCAAGGTCCTGCACCTCTCCGAACAACTGAATCGCTACGGCTATCATCCGGCAACTTGCGCCGAGCACGGCTGCACCGGATGCGGCATCTGCTTCTTCGTCTGCCCGGAGCCCGGCGCGATCCGCGTACTGCGGCTGGCGGCCGTCCCGGCTGGAAAAACGGAGGCGCTGACCAGCGCGGCCGTCTAGAACGCCGCCGGAGCGAATTCACATGGCAAAACAACTCATCAAGGGAAACGAAGCAATCGTAAAAGGCGCCATCCTGGCGGGCTGCCGCGCGTTCTACGGATACCCGATCACGCCGGCCAGCGAAATCGCCGAAGCGGCTGCTTACTACATGCCGCTGGCGGGCGGAACCTTCGTGCAGGCGGAAAGCGAAGTGGCGTCCATCAATATGCTCTACGGCGCGGCGGCGGCGGGCCAGCGGGCGATGACGGCATCGAGCAGCCCCGGCATCAGCCTGATGCAGGAGGGCCTGAGCTACATCGCCGGCGCGGAGCTGCCCTGCGTGGTGGCCGACATCAACCGCGGCGGTCCGGGCCTCGGCAACATCGCCCCCGAGCAGAGCGACTATCACCAGGTGGTGAAGTGCGGCGGCCACGGCAATTACAGGACGCTGGTGCTGGCGCCGGCTTCCGTGCAGGAAATGTCGGACCTGACGATGCTCGCCTTCGAGCTGGCCGACAAGTACCGCAACCCGGTCTTCGTGCTGGCCGACGGCTTCATCGGGCAGATGATGGAGCCGGTCGAGTTCCCGGAAGCCGCGATCGAGGCGCCGAAGAAGGACTGGGCGGTCGAGGGCACGAAGGAGACGCGCAAGAACCTGGTCACCTCGATTTACCTGGAGCCCGATGTGCTCGAGAAACACAACGAGCACCTGGATCGGAAGTACAAGCGCGCGGAGAAGGAAGAGGTGCGGTTCGAGAACTGGCGCGCCGACGACGCCGACATCGTGCTGGTGGCTTACGGCATCGTGGCGCGCATCGCGAAGGCGGCGGTCGAGCAGGCGCGGGCGGAAGGCATCCAGGCCGGACTGCTGCGGCCCATCACGCTGTACCCGTTCCCTTCGGCCGAGCTGAAGCGGCTCAGCCAGACGGCCACCGTGTTCGCCTCGATCGAGCTAAGCACGGGCCAGATGATCGACGACGTGCGGCTGGCGCTCGAAGGCCGGCGGCCGGTGGAGTTTTACGGGCGCACGGGAGGCAACGTCCCCTCGGCCGAAGAGTTGCTCGGAGTCATCCGGAAGATCGCGGCGAACCACTGCGCGGCGGAGGTGGCCCATGTCTAGTTACACCGTGACGCACGAGAAAGCGAAATCCTTTTACACGCTCTATGAGCGGAAAGGCGAGCTGCAGCACCAGACGCACTACTGCCCCGGCTGCGGCCACGGCATCACGCACAAGCTGCTGGCGCGGGCGATCGACGAGCTGGGCATACAGGACCGCACCATCATTGTGAGCCCGGTGGGCTGCTCCGTATTTGCGTATTACTACTTCGATACCGGCAACGTGCAGGTGGCGCACGGGCGCGCCCCGGCCGTGGCGACCGCGCTCAGGCGCGCGAACCCCGGCTCGGTCGTCATCAGCTACCAGGGCGACGGCGACCTCGCCGCCATCGGCACGGCCGAGATTATCCACGCGGCGAATCGCGGCGAAAACATCACGGTCATCTTCGTCAACAACGCAATCTACGGCATGACCGGCGGCCAGATGGCGCCGACCACGCCGGTCGGAGCCAAGAGCACCACGAGCCCGTTCGGCCGCAACGTGTGGAACGAAGGCTATCCGATCCACGTTTGCGAGCTGCTCTCGTCGCTCGATGCGCCGGTGTATCTGGAGCGCGTTTCGCTCGCCGACAACAAGTCCATCATGAATGCCGGCAAGGCGATCCGGCGCGGCCTGGAGAACCAGGTGAAAGGCCTGGGCTTCTCGTTGATCGAAGTGGTCTCGCCGTGCCCGACGATCTGGAACATGGAGCCGGTGAACGCGCAGCGGCGCGTGAGGGACGAGCTGGTGAAGCTGTTCGTTCCGGGCGTCTACCGCGACCGTACGAAGGAAGCCGAGCCGCGCCCCGCGCCGAAGCCGCCGGTGCCGCTCGCGGATATCCCGCGGGTGCTCGACATCGCCAACGGCGACGACGGCGTCAACGGCGCCGCGAAACCCACCCGCGCCACCGACATGCGCATCAAAATCGCGGGCTTCGGCGGGCAGGGCGTGCTGATGCTCGGCGCGTTGATGGCGCAGGCGGGTCTGGACGCGGGCTTCGAGGTATCCTGGCTGCCGTCCTACGGCCCGGAGATGCGGTCGGGCACCTCGAACTGCCACGTGCGGCTCTCGGATAAGCCGATCGACTCCCCGCTCGTGTCGCGGCCGAACGTGCTGCTGGCGATGAACGAGCCCTCGCTCGACAAGTTCTTCAAGTCGGTGGATGCGGGCGGCTGGATCCTCTATAACGGCGACAGGCTGCCGGACGGCTGCGCGCGCAGCGACGTCAACGTGGTGGCGCTGCCGTTCGCCGAGATCGCCGACTCGCTCGGCAATCCGAAGGTCGGAAACATCGTCATGCTCGGAACCCTGCTCGAACTGACGAATATGTTGACCGAAGAGCAGGTGGACAAGGCGCTCAAGCGGAAGGTGAAATCGCAGCGGTGGCTGGAGCTCGACCGCAAGGCGATCGAAGCCGGACGCGAGGAAGCGCGGAAGTGGAGGCAGGCGTGAAAACGTCTGAGATTGATCCGAATACAATCGTTTATTTCGGAAACCGGTTCGTGCCGTTGAAGGAGGCGCAGGTCGGGATTCTGACGCATGCGCTGAATTACGGCACGGGCGTCTTTGAAGGGATTCGCGGCTACTGGAGCGATTCCGATCAGCAGCTTTACCTGATGCGGGCCGAAGAGCACTACGTGCGATGGAAGAAGAACTGCGGCATCCTGCGCATCGCGGTGCCGCCCTCGCCCGCGGAGCTGTGCGGCATCACGCAGGAACTCTGCGAGCGCAACCGGTTCCGGTCCGACGTGTACGTACGGCCGCTGGCGTACAAGGCGGCCGCGCGCATCGGCGTGAGCACGGATGACAACGACGCTTTCGCCATCGTGGTGGTTCCGTTCGGCGTGTACATGGACAGCACCAAGGGGCTGAACGCGGGCGTCTCCTCCTGGCGGCGCGTGGAGGACAACGCCATCCCGGGGCGCGGCAAGATCTGCGGCGCGTACGTGAACAGCGTGCTCGCCGGCGATGAGGCGCGGCGCAGCGGCTACGACGAAGCCATCTTCCTCACCGAAGACGGCCACGTGGCCGAAGGCGCGGCGTGCAACATCTTCATCGTTCGCAACCGGACGTTGATTACGCCGCCGGTGACCGACAACGTGCTCGAAGGCATCACGCGCGCCAGCCTCATGGAACTGGCGCGGGAAGAGATGAAGATCGAAGTGGCGGAGCGCAGCATCGACCGCACGGAGCTGTACACGTGCGACGAGGCGTTCTTCTGCGGCACGGCTTTCGAGGTCGCGCCTCTGGTGAGCGTGGATCGCAGGCCGGTCGGCTCCGGCCAGATCGGGCCGATCACCTCCGAACTGCGGCGGCTGTACTTCGAGGCGAGCCGCGGGCTGATGCCGAAGTACCGGAAGTGGCTGATGCCGATGTATCAGGCGGTGATGGCGGGACGATAGGCTGGTTCGGGACAGGCGAAAGCGCCTGTCCCGCTTTCGAGGGGCGCATGAAGATTTCCACGCTGGACACCACGCTGCGCGACGGCACGCAGGGCCTTACCGTTTCCTTCTCGATCGAAGACAAGCTGCGCATCGTTCGATTGCTGGACGAGTTCGGCGTCGATTACATCGAGGCCGGGCGGCCCGGCGCGAGCGCGGCGGAGCGCGAGTTTTTCGCGCGCGCCCGCGGCCTCGGGCTGAAACACGCGCGGCTATCCGCGTTCGGGCCGCTGCGGGCGATGAAGAACGCGGTCGAAAGCGACCTCGGGGTGAACGCGCTGCTGGAAGCCGAAACGCCGGTGGTGACGGTGTTCGGCGCCAGCGCCGTCGTGGGCGTCGGCGCGGAGGATAACCTGCGCGCCATCGCGGAGACGGTGCGTTATCTGGCGGCGCACGGGCGCGAGGTCATCTACGACGCCGAGTACTTTTTCGAAGGCTGGGCCGAGGATCCCGCCTACGCGATGCGCACGCTCGAAGCGGCGCACGAGGCGGGCGCCTCCGTGCTCTGCCTCTGCGACACGAGCGGCGGCGCGCTCACCTGCCGGCTCGCCGAGATCTGTGCGGAGATTCGCGCCCGGTTCGACTGCACGCTCGGCATCCACGCGCACAACGATTCCGAGCTGGCCGTCGCGAACACGATCGCCGCGGTGGAGCGCGGCTTCGCGCACGTGCAGGGGACGGTGAACGGCTACGGCGAGCGATGCGGCAACGCGAACCTGTGCTCGATCCTGCCGAACCTGGAGCTGAAGCTGGGCATAGAGACGGTGGGCCGGGAAAAGCTGGCCGAACTCAGCGCGCTCGCGCGCGCCGTGGCGGACCTGGCGAACGTGCCGGTGCCTCCCGAGCAGCCTTACATCGGCCCGGCGGCGTTCGCGCGCAAGGGCGGCATGCATCTGGAGTCGATCGTGGCGCGCGGGGAGCATCCTCACACGCGGCCCGAGTACGTCGGCAACACGCCGCGCGTGCTGCTGAGCGAGCTTTCGACCTCCGGCGAGATCGAGGCCAGGCTGGCGGCGTGCCCGGTCGCGCGCGGGCTTTCCGGCGGGGCGCGGCGCGTGCTCATCGATCGCATCGCGGAGATGGAAGCCGCGGGTTATGACCTCGAATCCGCCGGAGGCACGCTCGAACTGCTCATCCGCGAGGCGCGCAATCCGGAGCAGCGGGTATTCGAGCCGGTGAAGTTGGAGGTGAACACGCGGATTGCGCAAACCTCGGAGTCGTCGGCGTCCGTGGTGGTTCGCGTGCGCGACGCGGTGTATTCGGCGACGGCGGAGGGCATCGGTCCGGTGAACGCGATGGACGTAGCGCTCCGGCGGTGCCTCGCGCCGCTCTATCCCGCGGTCGCCAACTCGCGCGTCACGGATTACAAGGTCCGCGTGCTCGAGCCGCACAAGGGCACGGCCGCCCGCGTCCGCGTGCTGATCGAGTCTTCAGGCGAGGGAAAGACGTGGGCCGTGGCCGGCATCTCCGATAACCTGATCGGCGCGACGTGGCAGGCGCTCGTCGATGGAGTGCGCCTCGAAGCGATGCGGCTGGCCGAGCGGCACGAATGCACGCTGGTCAGCGTGGAAGACCATTCCTGGGCGGTGTGACCAAACAACTCGCCGCGGAGGCGCGGAGTCCTTCGCACCTCCGCGGCAAAGCGCTTTATTTTTTCGCCCCCAACTCGGCCAGCAGCTCCTTTACGGCCGCTTCAAGCTGGGTGTCCTTCCCCGCATAGCTCTCGCCGAGCGGCCGCACCGCTTTGATATCGACCGGGCGCGGGTGCATCTCCATGGTCTGGCCGGTATTGTCGGTGACGCGCGTGCCCGGCATGCGGAGCGACGAGCCGTCGATCAACTGCGCGCTGCCGGTGTAAACAATCCATCCGGCAGTCGGCTCGCCGACGACCTTGCCGAGCTTGAGCGCGCGGTAGCCTTCCGTGAAGTCCTCGGCATCGGAGAGCGAGTGGCGGTTGACGACGAGGATGGTCGGCTTTTCGAGCGCGCGCTGGCCGAGCACCGGACGCGCCGGCGCGGGTGTGCTGTTGCGCGGGGTCATGGTCAGGTACGGCCGGCGCGCGAGCACATCGATGGCGTACGCGTTCACGAAGCCGCCGTTGTTGTTTCGGATATCGATCACCACGCCGTCGCGCCCCTGGTTTTCGGAATCGAGATCGAGGTAGAACTTCGTCAGCGCGTTCTGCGACATGTCGATCATGTGCACGTAGCCGAGCCGGCCGTTGCTGATCCTGGCGACGTAGGCGCGGTTGGCCTCGACCCACGCGTCATAGACAAGCTGCTTCTCCGCCGCGGTCCCGATGGGCTGCACCGCGACCTCGCGCCTCTGGCCGCCGCCGGAAATCGTGAGCGTGACCTTCTTGCCCGCCTTGTACGCAAGCAACTCGTCCAGATTCACATGCGCACCGGCGGGCGTGCCGTCCACGGCTTCCAGGTAATCGCCGGCGTGAATCTGCCCGGTGACGGCCGCGGGCCCGAGCGGGATCACCTCGGTGACCTTCAGCTTGCCGGCGGACTCGTACTCCTTGCGGTCGAACCGCAGGCCGAGCCGGCCCGTTCCCGCCGCCTCGCCGCGGCCGCCGCCCGGCCCGCCCGCGCGCGGCGCGGAGATGCCGAGGTGCGACCCGTTCAGGTCGCCGAGCATCATCGAGATCGCGCGGCGCTCTTCGTCCGGCGTTCGCACGCCCGCGATGATGGGCTCGTACTCCGCGCGAACGGCGTCCCAGTTCAGGCCGTGGAAGGTCGAATCCCAGTAGCCGTCGCGCAGATACGTCCAGGCCTGGTGGAACACTTCCATCTTTTCGCGCGCGAAATCGACGTCCATCTCGGAGGTGACGGCAACGGGGCGCGCCTGGCGGTTCTCGATATTGATGTAGGTGATGCGCCCGCCCTCGACGTAGAACAGCTCGCGGCTGTCGGAGGTGAACTGCGGATCGCTCTTCTGGCCGGGCGTCGAGGTCAACTGGCGCGCGGTGGCGCGCTGGCGCGCGAGCTCATCGAGCGGATAGAGGTAGAGGTTCGATTCGCCCATGCCGCCCGCGCTGAGCAGCAGTTGCTTGCCGTCCGGGCTGATCGAAAGCGCGCGGCCTTCGACGCCGGTGTTGAGAATGCTCAGGCGCTCGCGGATGCCGTCGAAGACAATGTTGACCTTGGGCGGCGCCTTGCGCTCAGCCTGCGGCGCCTGTGCCCCGCCCTGCCTGCCGCCGGGCCGGCCCTGCGCGCCGCCGGCGCGCGGCTGCTCTTCCTTGAACAGGTCCCTGAACTGGTCCTCGCGGAACTTCGGCGTGCGCGGCACGAGATCGATGCGCGCGATCATATTCGGCTCGGTGCGCTGGCTCGTGTTGAAAATGAGGAACGTGCCGTCGGGGCTCCAGGAAATGCCGCCGCTGTTGCCGTTCGGCAGGAAGCTGATCTGCTCGGCCTTGCCGCCCGCCGCGGGCACGACGAACACGTTGTCGAAGCTCTTACCGACAGGCGTCGTATAGGCGAGCCACTGGCTGTCGGGCGACCAGGCCGCCGCCCGGCGTCCGAACGAGGGCGGCTGCGGGAATTCGCCCGTCGCCACCACGCGGTCCTGCTTCGACTCGAGATCCATCACGTGCAGCTCGCGGCCGCCGCGGAAGAACGCGAGCATTTTGCCGTCGGGCGAGACCTCGGGGCTGACGTCGCTCTTCGCGTCATTCGTAAGCCGGGTTTCGGCGTTGGTGGTGAAATCGTAGAGAAAGATATGCTGCGCGCCGTCGCGGTCCGAAGTATAGACCACGCGGCGGCTGTCCTCGAGCCAGGCAATCTCGCCTTCGAGCTCCGGCGTATGCGTCACGCGGAAGGCTTCGCCGCCCTCGCGCGCGGACGCCGCGAACACCTCGCCATGCACCGCGTAGGCGACCTTGCGGCCATCGGGCGAGAGCGCCATGTCGCGCACCTGATCGTTGATCCGCAAGTGCTCGACGCCGGCAGCCTGCGGCGCGCCGTGCAGCGCGATCTCCACCTTGTAGACTTCCTTGTTGCGCGTGTCGAGTTTCCAGATGCCGAAATTGCGCTCGAACACGATGGTGCGGCCGTCGTTTGAAATGGTGGGCCAGAGCACGCGGCCGTCCTTGAAATTCGTGACCTCGGTCGCCTTCCCGCCGATCGTCTGCATCCAGATGTTCTGCGCGCCGCTGCGGTCCGACATGTAGTAGAGCGTCTTGCCGTCGGGCGCCCACATCGGCCAGAGGTCCTTGGCGCCCTCGCCGGTCACTTCCTCGTATTTCGCCGGCGAGCCGTCGTGCATCAGCCAGATCTCGGATTCGTCGAGGTGGCTGTGGCCCTTGCGCCACCACTGCGCCGAGCCGTAGCCCCGGCCGACGAAGGCGATGGTCGTGCCGTCGGGCGAGGCCGCGGCGTAATACTCGTTCGTGTAGCGGTCGGCGGTGACGGGCATCGGCGTGCCGCCCTCGGCGCTCACGCGGAAGACGTCGTTCATGCCGGCGACTTCCTGGCTGGACGAATCGAAATAGATCCAGCGGCCGTCGCGCGACCAGCCGTCGAGCTGATCCATGGTGTCGCTGTAAGTGATGCGCGCCAGGGCGCCCGTGGCGAGCGTCAGCACGTAGATGTCGCCGCCGCCGGTGCGCGTCGAGACGAAGGCGAGCCGCGTGCCGTCCGGTGAATACATCGGACGGGACTCGGTGGCCGGATGCGACACCAGCAGGCGCGCCTCGCCGCCCTTGGCGGGCACGGTCCAGATGTCGCCCGCGGAAACGAAGGCGATCTCCGAGCCGTCCGGCGAAATGGCCGGTTCGCTCAAGCTGGGAATCGAGGCCTCGGGCTTCTGCGCCGAGACCAGCAGGAATGCGGCGAACAACAGGATCAGCTTCTTCATAATTCACCCCAAGTTGCTCAAGTACACGAATCGTGCGATGAATAACGCGGTCAGCACGTAAACCAGAGGGTTCACGGTCCGAAACTCTCCACGAGACACTTTCAAAAGAGTATAGGCGATAAATCCGAAAGCGATGCCGTTGGCGATGCTGAAGGTCAGCGGGATCGAGATCATGGTGAGGAACGCGGGCAGAGCGAAGACGGGGTCCGACCAGGGGATTTCAGCTACGGTCGAAACCATCAGGCTGCCGACGATGATCAGCGCGGGGGCCGTCGCGGCGGTGGGCACGAGGCCGGCGACCGGCGCGGCCACCAGCGCGAGCAGGAACAGGATGCCGATGACGACGGCGGTGACGCCGCTGCGCCCGCCCGCGGCGATGCCCGCCGCGCTCTCGATGTAGCTCACGACGGTCGAAGTGCCGGTGAGCGAACTGACCACGGTGGCCGTGGCGTCGGTGAACAGGATGCGGTCCACGCGCGGGATGCGGTTTTCCTTATCGATGAGCCCGGCTTTCTTCGTCACCCCGATCAGCGTACCGATGTTGTCGAACAGATCGACGAACAGGAACACAAAGATGATCTCGAGCAGCCCGGCTTTCAGGATGCCGCAGAGATCGAGTTGGAATGCGGCGCCGGTCAGTTCGGACCAGCCGAGCGGCTGCGGCGTCCAGTGCACCAGGCCGAACAGGGCGCCCACGAGCGTCGTGCCGAGAATGCCCGTGAGCATCGCGCCGCGCACGCCGCGCGCCATCAGCGCGCCGGTCAGCAGCAGGCCGAAGACGGCCAGCAGCGCGTTCGGGTCTTTCAGATTCCCGAGCGCGACCGCGGTCTGCGCGTTCGGCACGATGATGCCTGCGTTACGGAAGCCGATCAGCGCGATAAAGAGGCCGATGCCGGCCGCGACCGAGGCGTAAAGCTCGTGGGGCAGCGCCGAAAGAATCAACTGCCGCACGCCGGCGACCGTCAGCAGGAGGAAGACAACACCCGAGATGAAAACCGCGCCGAGCGCCGCCTGCCACGGCACGCCCATGGTCTTCACGACGGTGTAGGAAAAATACGCGTTCAGGCCCATGCCCGGCGCGAGCGCGATGGGGTAGCGGGCGTAGAGGCCCATCAGGAGACTGGCGAAGCCGGCCGAGATGCAGGTTGCGCCCAAAGCCGCGGCCGGCGGAATACCGGCGTCGCGCAGAATGGCCGGGTTCACGAAAATGATGTAGGCCATCGTGAGGAACGTGGTGAACCCGGCGAGAATTTCGGTGCGCCAGTCGGTCTGGAGCTTCCGGAACTCGAAGTAGTCTTCCAGCCGGTGCAGCAAGCTATCGCGCATAGCCGTACCGCTCCCTCACCTTCGCGGCTCTCAACCGGAGCTGAGCCACGGCCGTAAGGGAGCGGATCTTTCTCGATTACCGCGGAGTGATCACGCCGCCGAGCTTGTCCTGCTCGGACGCCGTGTTGCGCGGGAAGCGCGGGCCGTAGGCCTCCAGATACTTGAGGCCGGAGCCGGTGTTGTAGATAACGATCTTCTCGTCGGGCTTCAGGAAGCCGCTCGCGAGCAGCTTCTTCAGCGCGGCGATGCAGGCCGCGCCTTCGGGCGCGACGAACATGCCCTCGAGCGCCGCCAGTTCCAGGCCGGCGTCGATGATCTCGTCATCGCTCGCGGCCACGGCCGTTCCGCCGCTCTTGCGCAGCGCGTCGATGATCAGAAAATCGCCGAGCGGCTTCGGAACCCGCAGGCCCGCCGCGACGGTTTCCGCGCCTTCCCAGAATTCGCTGCGGTCCTTGCCCTGCTCCCAGGCGCGGACCACGGGCGCGCAGCCGGCGGCCTGCACGGAGATCATCTTCGGCCGCTTGCTGCCGCACCAGCCGAGCTGCTCCATCTCGTCGAACGCCTTCCACATGCCGATGAGGCCGACGCCGCCGCCGGTCGGGTAGAAGATGGCATCGGGCAGCTCCCAGTTCATCTGCTCGGCAAGCTCGTAGCCCATCGTCTTCTTGCCTTCGATGCGGTACGGCTCCTTGAGCGTGCTGACGTCGAACCAGCCCTCGCGGTCCTTGCCGGCGGCGACCATTTTGGCGCAATCGCTGATATTGCCCTGGACGAGCGTGACGCAGGCGCCGAAGGCCTTGCACTCGACGTAGTTCGACTGCGGCACGTCCTGGGGCATGAAGATGTGCGCCTGGATGCCGGCGGCGGCGGCGTAGGCGGCCATGGCGCTGGCGGCGTTGCCGGCGGAGGGAATGGCGACCTTGCCGAGGCCGAGCTCGGCGATCATCGACACGGCGCAGGACAGGCCGCGCGCCTTGAACGAGCCGGTCGGGTTGAGACCCTCGTCCTTGACCCACAGGTTGCGCGCGCCGAGGCGGCTGCCGAGCCGGTTGGTCCGCACCAGCGGCGTCATGCCCTCGCCGAGGGACACGATCGAGCTGGGCTTGCTGACCGGCAGCACCGGGGCGTACCGCCACATGGTGGACGGGCCGTTTTTGATCCATTCGCGGTTCCAGCTCTTGCGGGCCTGCTCGAGGTCGTAGCGCACCAGCAGCGGGCCGCCGCAATCGCAAAGATTATGGGGCAGCTTGTGGTCGTGTTTCTTACCGCAGAGGCTGCATTCGAGGTGGGTGACGGTAGTCATGGGATCAACTATGATATATCGGATACGCCATGACTGCACGTCTCCATTTGACGCCCCTTCTGTTAAGCGTGGCTCTGCTAGGCGCCACGCTCACGGCTGGGCCCGCACAGAAGGCCAAGCCGAAATCAAAAGTACCCGCCGCGCCGGCGGTCGTCGAGCAGAAAAACGACGAAGCCTACACGGCCAAGATCCGCGAATACACCACGGAAAAATTTCTCACGACGGAGCTGGTGGACCACCTGCCCGCCTCCGACACCGTTCCGACGCCGGACAAAGTGATCGGCTATCCCATCGGCACGCCGGATAAGCTGACCTATTCGAAAGATATCTACGCCTACATGCGCGCGCTCGAAAAAGCGACCCCGCGCGTCAAAGTCTTCTCGATGGGCAAGACCGAGGAAGGCCGCGAGATGATACTGGTCGCGGTCTCCGACGAGGCCAACATCGCCAAGCTCGACCGTTACAAGGAGATCAACGCGAAGCTGGCCGACCCGCGGAAGACTACCGACGAGGAGGCCAAAAAGCTGATCGCCGAAGACGTGCCGATCTATTGGGCCACCGGCAGCCTGCACTCCACCGAGACCGGCTCGCCGGAGATGCTGATGGAACTGGCCTACCGGCTCGCGGTCGAAGAGACGCCCTTCATCCAGAACATCCGCAAGAATTCGATCGTCTTCATCACGCCGGTGCTCGAAGTGGACGGCCACGACAAAGAGGTGGACGCCTATCTTTATAGCAAGGCGAACCCGAAGAAGCCCCCGATTCCCCTGGTTTATTGGGGCAAGTACGTTATGCACGACAACAACCGCGACGGCATCGGCATGGGCCTGGCCATCACGCGGAACTGCATGAAGACCTTCCTCGAGTGGCACCCGCTGGTGATGCACGACCTGCACGAGTCCGTGCCGTTCCTCTATATCTCGACCGGCACCGGCCCGTACAACGGCTGGCTCGATCCGATGGTCATCAACGAATGGTATGAGATGGCCTACCACGAAATCGACCAGATGACGCAGCGCGGCGTGCCCGGCGTCTGGACGCACGGTTATTACGACGGCTGGGCGGCCAACTACCTCTTCTACGTCGCCAACGGCCACAACGCGATCGGGCGGTTCTACGAGACGTTCGGCGGCAGCGGCGCGAACACGGGCGAGCGCACGGTTCCGGCCACCAGCACCTCGAAGGAATGGTACCGGCCGAATCCGCCGCTGCCGCGCATCAAATGGTCCATCCGCGACAACATCAACCTGCAGCAGAGCGCCATCCTGTTCGGCATGAACATGGTCGCGACACAGAAGCAGAAGTTCCTGGAAAACTTCTGGCTGAAGAGCAAGCGCGCCGTGGCGAAGGCGACGACGGAGGGTCCGGCCGCATGGGTGATCCCCGGCGACGATCCGCGCCCGGGCGAGGCCGCCGACCTGGTGAACCTGCTCAGGCTTCAGGGCATCGAGGTCGAGAAGACCTCCGCGCCGGTTGAGGTGACCACGAAGCAGGGCCGGGATGAGAAGAAGATCACCGTCCCGGCGAACAGCTATGTGATCCGCATGGACCAGCCCTACAGCCGCATGGCGGACATGCTGCTCGACACGCAGTATTACAAGCCGACCGACCCGCGGCCGTACGACGACACGGGCTGGACGCTCGGCCCGCTGCGCAACGTGACCACCCTGCGCATCACCGACCTGGCGATTCTGAAGGCCGGCATGACTCCGCTCAACGGCCCGGCGAAGGCTCCGGGCGGCATCCGCGGCTCGGCTTCCACCGCGGCCTACATTGTGAACCATAACGCCGATGTCGAGCTGGCGACCCTGCGCTTCCGCCTCGCCGACGTGAAGATGCTCGCCGCCGAGGATGGGTTCAAATCCGCGGGCCGCGACTTCGCCGCCGGATCGTTCATCATCCCGACCCAAGGCAATCCTTCGGATCTGCGCGACCGGCTGGACAAGGCGGCGAACGATCTGGGCGTCGTTGTTTATGCGGTCGATGACGCTCCGAAGGTGGCCACGCACACGCTGGCGGCGCCGCGCATCGCGCTGGTGCACACCTGGGGCAGCACGCAGAACGAGGGCTGGGTGCGACTGGCGCTCGAGAGCTCGGGCGTGCCGTACGCCTACATCGACGATCACGCGATCCGCAACACCACGGACCTGCGCAGCAAGTATGACGTCATCATCTTCGGGCCGACCGGCGGCGCTTCGCAGCGGCTCGTCAACGGCTCGCCGATGCGCGGCGAACCGATCCCCTTCCAGAAGAGCGCAGCGACCCCGAATATCGGCACCGCCCCCGACCAGACCGACGACACCCGCGGCGGCATGGAGCTCGAGGGCGTGCTCAACCTGAAGCACTTCATCGAGCAGGGCGGGCTGTTCATCACCATCGGCGGGAACGCGTCGATTCCGATCGACTACGGCCTGATCGACGGCGTTTCCATCACGCAGACGCGCGAGCTGAACGCGCGCGGGGCGATCTTCAACTCGACGTTCGCCGACAAGAAGAGCCCGATCGCGTACGGCTACGGCGACAAGCTGGGCATTTACTTCAGCCAGGCCCCGGTGCTGCAGGTGAGCGGCGCGGGCGGCGGCTTCGGCGGCTTCGGCGGCGGTGGCGGGCGCGGCGGTCCGGGCGGACCGGGCGGTCCCGGCGGCCCGAATGCTACCCCGCAGCGCGACAGCGGGCGCGGCTCGCTGACCGATCCCGACGTCATCGCGGGTCGGCCTCCCTATAACCCGCCGCGCGCGGCTGAAGGCGCAAAGCCCGAGCAGTCGCCCGAGTTCCAGGCCATGCGCGGCCGCATGCCCGGACCGGCGGAGCGCCCGCGCGTGGTGCTGAAGTTCGCCGACAACGAGCGCGACCTGCTGATCTCCGGCCTGCTGGTCGGCGGCCGCGAGCTCGCCGGAAAGCCCGCGGTCGTCGATGTGCCGCTCGGCAAAGGGCACATCGTCATGTTCGCCAACAATCCGATGTGGCGCCAGCAGACGCAGGGCAGCTTCTTCCTCGTCTTCAACGCCATGTTGAACTACGACAACCTCGGCGTCGGCTTGCCCAAGGAAACACCGGAGGCCAAGCCGGCCGACGATATGGAGCAATAAGCTGTATACAGTGCGGGGCAGCGCCCAAGTGCGCTGCCCCGCTTGTAACCGCAAGCCGCGACGGCCGTAATGGTTTACATGGCCATCGTTCGCTTTTCTCCCACCGCCCTCGGATTCCTGCTGTGCTTTATCCCCTCAGCGGCAACATGCGCAGACACCACCGAAGTCGTTATCCTCGGCACTCTGCACGGCATGCATCAGAAAAACGCCCGCTACAGCCTCGACACACTGCGCAGTCTAATCGTGGAACTAAAGCCCGCCGCCATACTCATCGAACTTCCGCCAACTATCGATGGAGAAGCGACCGTGGTCGATCATCGCGCCGCCGGAAGGTTCGCGGACGATGAGAACGGCGCCGCCAACGCGGTTGCCGATGCGTTGAAGGTACCGGTAGTCGCGTATGACCGCGAGGGGCGCAATGAGTTCTACCGGGAAACAAAATACTTCGAGCGCGAGGCCGCGCTCAACCGGCGCATAAACGCGTGGCGCGCCGTGGCTGAGAATGCGAAAGCGGCTCCCGCGGAGGCGGCGCTCCTGGGACCGCTCCTTGGGAATGCCGCCCGAAGCCGCGATTATTTCAATTCCAATTCGGGCCCCGAGGTCATCAACTCCGAGGGCTTCGACCGCATTATCCGGCTCAAGCACTACATCTGGGAAGAGCTCATGCCGCAACTCTCGGCCAGAGTTCCGTCCCTTCGAGACCTGGCAGGCGAATTCGCTTTCTTCCGGGACGAATGGCATGAACGCAATCGCATCATGGCCGATCACATCGCTGCGGAGGCCCGGAAGCGGCCAGGCGAGCGAATCGTCGTGCTCTGCGGGTGCGAGCACCGCTACATTCTGCGGGATCTGCTCTCGCCGGAGCCGGACATCAGGTTGAGGGAGTACTTCGAATCAAAGCCATCCAAACCTTGACTCCGATTGTGGGGCAGACGCCCTCGTCTGCGGCCGACCCCCTGGTCGGCCTGCTTGCCTCATGCGAACATTGCGCGGCCGGGGGCCGCGCGCAGGCAGGAGTCTCCCCCCAAAACTTTTTGCTTGACGGGGCGGGCCGACTTGCGTTACATTTTGTAGCGGAGCAAACGCGCATGCACCTGTTCCTTCTCGCCTTCGCACTCCTCTTCACCCAGCAGACGGACGACCTCAGCATCATCGAGGGCCAGGTGGTTGACAAGCTCACGGGCGCACCGATTGCCGGAGCGCGCGTAATTGCAGCCCGCATCGACAAAGGCTTGGGCATCGGGCCGGGCGTGCTGGACGCGAAGCCCACTGCAGGCGAGCAGGATCCCAAAGCGAACCAGGCGGCGGTGCTGACAGGGCCTGACGGCAAATTCCGGTTCCGCTTTCAGGGCGAGGTGCGCTGCATGCTGTTCGCGGATGCCGAAGGGTACGTCAGACCGCAAGCCGGAATCTATCCCGACAACATGTTCACGGCCAAGCCGGGCTCGCCGAAATCGGACGTGCTGTTCCGGCTCGCCCACGCGCTCTATGTGTCCGGCCGCGTGCTCGATGCCGATACGGAACAACCGGTGCCGGGCCTCAGTGTGACAAGCCTGACAAATCGTTCGACGAGCTCGGGCCACTATCTCTCGATGGGAGGAACGGCAAAGACCGACAGCGAGGGGCGCTTCAAGATCGAGCGTGTCGCGCCCGGCGATTACTACCTCCAGGTCGCGCCGCCGCTCAACGCCGGCCTTTCGAAGGTCCGCCCCATCGAGGAATTCCGGAATGACAGTGAGAAGACCTACGTCAAATCGTTCTACCCGGACGCGGTGCGCGTCGAGGAGGCGCTGCCGGTCAAACTGGCGGAAGGCGCGCCGATAGAAGGCGTGGAAATCCGCATCAAGAAGCGCAAGACGGCCTCCATCCGCGGCCGTGTGCTCGGCGACGTTCCTCCGGGCGCGCCGCCCGATGTATCCATCGGATTGTTCGGAATCGAGCAGCAGCTCACCGGCATGAGTTTTTCGATCATCGCGCAAGGAAAACTCAAAGCCGGCGACGAGTTCGAGATCGACCACCTCAATCCGTGCACCTGTTATCTCTCCGCCACGATGCGGGGCGACCGGCCGAAGGTCGCGCTGCTGAGCCTCGTGATCGGAGAAGACAACCAGGACGGGCTGGACCTCAACCTCCGCCCGACTGTTTCGCTGAACGGGCACGTCCGCATGGAAGGCCGCGAGCCGAGTCAGGACCAGCCGGCGCTCCCCACCGATTCCGTGCGCATCTCGTTCCGGCCCGTGATGCTCGAATCGGGCCTCAACAGCGGGCAGCCGGTGCCCGTCGCAGCCAGGGACGGCTCGTTCACCGCAGAGAACTTCGCCACGAACAAATACTACGTGACGGGCGCGCCGGCCGGCTACGCAATTTCCGAGGTGCGCTACAACAATACCGTCTGTCCGTCCGGAATGGTGCCGGTGGAAGCGGCGGCGGAGCATCAGGACGTGGAAGTGAAGCTCGCGCAGACCGGCTCGATTGTCGCGACGGTCACCGACGGCAGCAATCCGCTCTCGGGCGGCATCGTCCTGCTCGCGCCGGAAGCGGCCGGGCCCGACGTGCTCTATCTCGGCTACGAGTTGCGCCAGTCCACGGCAACCGAAAACGGCCGGGCTTCGTTCGCCGGGCTGATTGCCGGGGCGTACCGGCTCATCGCGTACACGCCCGGTGCGCAATGGGCCGACGACCCCGGGTTCCGCGACCGCATGCGGAACGGCACGCGTATCGAAGTGACGGCCAACCAGCAGCAGCAAATCGAGTTGCGCGCCCAGTCGCTGCGTTGACGATTGCGTCTGCACGCCCCGGCCCCGGCGTTCGTCTGAATCTCTGAGACAATGTTGTTGATGCTTTCCCGCCTTGTGCCGTTGGTGTGTGTCTGTGCGCTCGGCGCTTTCGCCGGCGAATACGCCGTGCTCTCGACCGGCTACCGGATGCACATCGACCGCCATGAGATCGACGGCTCTACCGCGCGCCTCTATCTGAGCGGCGGCCAGGTGGAGATGCCGGCCGCGGACATCACGCGCTTCGAGGACGACGGGGCCGCGGCGATTCAGGCCGCCGGGGCCGCCCAGCCCGCGCCCGCGGATGTCCGGCAGCTCATCGAAAACGCGGCGAAGCGCTACGGCATCCCGGCCCACTTCCTGCGCAGCATCGCCAAAGCCGAATCGGGTTATCGCACGGATGCGGTATCGCCCAAAGGCGCCGTGGGCGTGATGCAATTGATGCCCGAAACCGCGCGGCTGCTCAATGCCAACCCGAACGATCCCGGGCAGAACGTGGATGCCGGCGCGCGCTACCTGCTCGATCTCCTGCTGAAGTACAAGGACGATCCCTATCAGGTGCGCAAGGCCATCGCCGCGTACAACGCCGGGCCGGGCGCGGTGGATCATTACAACGGCGTGCCGCCCTATCCGGAGACGATGCGCTACGTCGAGAAGGTGATCCGGCAGTACACGGCCGCGCCCGAGACCGGGCAGCCGCGGCAGTGACGCGAGTTGGCCTGTTCGGGTCTGTTATACTTGCAGAATAGAGTTGTCCCTATGAGCACCCGCTTGAAAACCACAGTTGTAACCCTTTCCGCATGTCTGGTTGCCCTGCTGCTGATGGGCGCCCTGCTGGCTAAATCGGCCCCCGACGCGAGGGCGGCGGCTAACGATCAGAACCTTTCGAAGGCGTACAAGCAGATCGCGGTGTACACCGACGTCCTCAGCCGCATCAAGAGCGAGTACGTCGAGGAACCGGACATGAAAAGCGTCACACTGGGCGCGATCAACGGGCTGCTCGAAGCGATCGATCCCTTCGCCAGCTATCTGAACGCCGAACAGTACAAGGAATACCTGAAGAACAAAGACGCCGAGAAGGGCGGGGTGGGCCTGGTGCTGTCGAAGAAATTCGGCTACGTCGGCGTGGTGGACGCGATCCCGAACTCGCCGGCCGACAAGGCCGGTTTCAGCACCGGCGACATGATCGAGAGCATCCGCGGCATCGCTACACGCGACATGCCGCTCGCCTACGCCAGCCTGCTGCTCCAGGGCAAGCCGGGCACCACCGTCGAGGTCTCGGTGCTTTCGGTGCGCCATCCGGATCCCAAGCAGTTTACGCTCACGCGCGCGGTCATCGAGCATCCGAAGGTGACTCACAAGATGATGCCCGACCAGATCGGCTACATTCAGGCCGAGTCGCTGTTCCCGGGCGCCTCCGCCGAAATCGCCGCCGCCGTCAAGGATCTCGAGAAGCAGGGCGCGAAGAAACTGCTGCTCGATCTGCGGCACTGCGCCTCGGCCACGCCGGATGAGGGCGTCGCGGTGGCGAATCTGTTCGAGAACAAGGGTCTGATCACGTACCTCCAGGGCCAGAAGTATCCGCGGAAGGACTTCGATGCCGATCCCGCCAAGGCGATCACCAGCCTGCCCGTCGTCGTGATGACGAACCGCGGAACGGCCGGCGGCGCCGAGATCGCCGCCGCGGCGATGCTCGATTCCAAGCGCGCCGATGTGGTCGGCGAGCGCACCTATGGCGACGCTTCGGTGCGGCAGGCGATCACGATGGATGACGGCGGCGCCATAATCCTCTCCGTGGCGAAATATTATTCGCCGAACGGCACCGCGATCCAGGACAACGGCGTGACGCCGAACGTGCAGGTGAACGAGATCGAGCCGGCCGTCGGGCCCGACGAGCAGGATCAGCCCGAAGCCGCTCCGGCGACCGCGAAGCCGGGCGACGACGCGATTCTCAAGAAGGCGATCGACGTGGCCTTGCACGGCGTGCAGGAGGCGAAGGCGCAGGACTGGTCGCCCGAGCGCGAACCCGTCCGGCCGCAGATGCCGCCGAACGTAATCAAAAAGTAAGGCAGGCAGGCGTTTCGCCTGCCCACGGCCATGGATCGAGTACTGGCGGACCGCTGGCAGTTCGCGTTCACGATCACCTACCATTACCTGTACCCGCAGCTCACCATGGGCCTCGCCCTGCTGATCTTCGTCTTGAAGACCATCGGGTACCGTACCCGCAACGCGCACTATGACAACGCTGCGCGCTTCTGGGCGCGCGTGTTCGCCGTCACCTTCGCGCTCGGAATCGTCACCGGCATCCCGATGGAATTCCAGTTCGGCACGAACTGGGCGCGCTTCGCGAATTTCGCCGGCAACATCATCGGGCAGACGCTCGCGCTCGAGGGCGTGTTCGCGTTCTTCCTGGAATCCGGCTTTCTCGGCATTTTTCTTTGGGGCGAAAACAAAGTGAGCCGGCGCGCGCACTGGCTCTCCTCGTTATTGCTGTTCGCGGGGGCGTGGCTGTCGGGCTGGTTCATCATCGCGACGAACGCGTGGATGCAGAATCCGGTGGGTTATCGCGCCGGCGCGAACGGCCAGCTCGAGCTCGAGAGTTTCCGGGCGCTGATGGGCAATCCCTGGCTCGTCTGGCAGTACTTCCACAACATGTGCGGCGCGACGGCCACGGGCAGCTTCGTCATGGCGGGCCTCGGCGCGTATTACCTGCTGGCGGGCAAGTTCCGCGAATACGGGCGCACGTTCGTGCGACTGGGCGTGATCGCGGGCTCGGCCGCGGTATTTCTGCTGCTCTTTCCCACCGGCGACGAGCAGGGGCGCAACGTCGCCAGGTACAATCCCGTGGCGCTCGCCGCGATGGAGGGCCTGTTCGAGTCGCAGCACGGCGCGCCGATCGCGCTCGTCGGCCAGCCCGACATGGAGCACCTGCGGCTCGACAACCCGATCGCCATCCCGAACGTGCTCAGCTTTCTGACGTACCGCCGCTGGGAGGCCCGGGTCGAGGGCCTGAAGGCGTTCCCGCGCGACATCTGGCCGGATAACGTGCCGCTGCTTTATTTCGCATATCACATCATGGTGGGCCTGGGGACGATCTTCATCGCCGCGATGCTGTTCTGCCTGTTCTTCATGTGGCGCGGAACGCTGTATGAGAAACGCCCGCTGCTGTGGCTGCTGATCGTGCTGATGCCGTTCCCTTACGTGGCGAACACGGCCGGGTGGCTGACGGCGGAACTCGGCCGGCAGCCCTGGGTGGCGCGCGGCCTTTTGCGCACGGCGGACGGAAATTCGCCCGCCGTCTCCTCCGGCAATGCCATCTTTTCGCTGCTCGGCTTCATGGGGCTCTACACGCTGCTGAGCATTATCTTCCTGTTCCTGATCTATCGCATCGCGCAGCGCGGGCCGGAGCCGGCGCCGCCGGCTGCCGAACCGGTCCACTGAGATGGGCACGCTCTGGTATTCGCTGGTCGCGCTGATGGTCGCCGGCTACGTCATCCTCGACGGCTACGACCTCGGCGCGGGCGTGATCCACCTCGGCATCGCGAAGACGGATGCGGAGCGGCGGCAGGTGATCGAGTCGATCGGCCCGCTTTGGGACGGCAACGAGGTATTCCTGATCGCGCTCGGCGGCACGCTGTTCTTCGCCTTCCCGCGCCTGTATGCGCTCAGCTTCAGCGGCTTCTATCTGCCGCTGATGATCGTGCTGTGGCTGCTGATTTTCCGCGGCATGTCGGTCGAGTTTCGCAGCAACGTGAACGACGTCGCCTGGCGGGGGTTTTGGGACGTTGTGTTCACCTTTGCGAGCGGCCTGCTGGCGGTGGTCTTCGGGGTGGCGATCGGCAATGTCATTCGCGGCGTGAATTTCGATCCCTCGGGCACGTTCTTTCTGCCGCTCTGGACGAACTTCGGCGTCGCGCCGCCGCTGGGCGCGCTCGACTGGTACACGGGCATTGTGGGCGTGTTCTCGCTTGCGGTGATGACGCTGCATGGCGCGCTGTGGATCGCGCTGCGCACGAGCGGCGAATTGCAGAACCGCGCGCGCCGCTCGGCGGCGATCGCCTGGCCCTGTGTGCTCGTGGTTGGCGCCGCCGTCACCGTGCTCTCGTTCCGCCTGCAGCCGCTGATACTGCGCAATCTCGCCGCGGCGCCCTGGGGCGCGGTGTTCCCTGCCCTGGCGGTCGGCGGCCTTCTGGCGGCGCGAGTGGCCTCGCACCGCAGGCACGATCACCAGGCATTCCTCGCGTCGAGCGCCGCCATCGCGGGCATGGTGGCCAGCGCCGCGTTCGGCATCTATCCCTACGTGCTGCCCTCGCAGCTCACCATCGACAACACGCTGGCCGGCCCGCACGGCCTCGCGATCGGCATCATGTGGTGGGCGCCGGGCATGCTGCTGGCGGCCCTCTACATCGGCTACGCGCACCGCGTCTTTTCAGGCAAAGTACCCCCCTCAGAAAACCGGTGACAGTATACTCATTCCCCGATTTTTTCCGGGCTTTGCAATCGCGCCGGGCTGCCGCGGGGCCTTGCGACCGCACTTTTCTCAACTCGCCGGTCTCGCGGAAATTGGGAAATGAGTATACTGTCACCGGTTTTTTAACAGCGGGGGATTTTGCGCTGTCTGTTATAATGGGAAGGAATCTTCAAACTATGCCTCTCTACGAGTACAAGTGCAACAAATGCGGCGCGGTGTTTGAAAAGCTCCAGAAGTTTTCGGACCAACCGCTGCAGACGCATGAGGGTTGCGGCGGTCCCGTCGAGCGGCTGCTGTCTCCCCCTGCATTCCAGTTCAAGGGCTCCGGATTTTATATCACGGATTACGCGCGCGGTTCGAACGGGCACAGCCCGGCGCCGAAGCACGAATCCAAGAACGGGACAACAACCGCGAAGACCGAGCCGGCTTCCAAGCCGGCCGACACTACGCCCGCATCAAAGCCCTGACCGCCGCTCGACTGCCGAACTGACAGCCTGGGCCGCCACGGCCACGACAAAGCCGGCCGTTGCGTCTGCGCCGTAATGATAACGGCCATAGACTGTCGCGATCGCGATCGAGATCGCCAGCACGGTCATGAAACGTCCTACCCAGCGGTGTTCGGGCAGCAGCCTCACCATCGCGAAGGCCCCGGAGAACGCGCCCGCGACGTGCGCGCTCGGGAACACGCTGGTGTGGATGCCGTAGCCGCCCAACAGCCACAGGTTCAGCCGCCGGAAAGGCGTCAGGAACGAGGGCAGGTCCTGCCCCGCGAACACGGTGCGCGGCGGCTCGGAGGGAAACAGCGGAAACAGCGAGTAGCAGAGCAGAATCCCCAGCAGAAAATTGAACAGGAACGCATTGGCGCGCTCGCGGCGCTTGTACACGTAGAGCATCGCGAGGCAGAACGACGGGATCGAGTACACCAGCAGGTACGCCACTTCGAGCCAGGACGGCAGCACCGGCCCGAGAAACTCGACCGCGGGACGCAAAAACGCCAGCAGGACTTTATCCCACGACTCCCACGCGCTCTCGAGCGTCATGCTGTGCGCCGCCGGCGCGAACCAGCCCATTTCGCGATAGGCGAGCAGCATCAGCGACACCGGGTACCAGTCGCGCGCGATGTCCCACGCTTCCCGCTTGCGCAGTTGCCATGCCCGCGCGAGCACCAGGAAGCCGGCGACCACCGCCGCGTTCACGCCGATGGTGATCGCGGGCAAAGGCGGGCGCAGCGGCAGCACGAGCGCCAGCACGCCGGTGTAGCAGAAGTAGGCGATGAGCGCCCATTCCGAGCGGCGCAGCCTCATGGAATGGTCGCCGCCCGCGTCTTTCCGTACAGCGCCTGCAAGTCACCCAGCACCGCTGGATCGGCGCGGTCCAGTCCGGACATCACCTTATCGCGCGAGCTCAGCAGATCCGCGTAGGTCTTCTTCCACTGCTCGATATTCGTGTTCGCCTGCATCTGCCGCACGCGATCGAAGTAGCGTGCCGCGGTGTGGGCGGCGAGGCCATAGTTCTTCTCGGCCGCCTGCATGTAGGCGAGGCCGGCGAGATCGCGCAGGTACAAGCCTTCGTACTGGCGCGTGGTTTCGTCCAGGGTTTTCTGAATTCGCGAGCCGTGCACGTACTCGGGAACGTAGCCCGCGAGGAACACGGCAACGAGCACCACAGGCCAGACGATAAAGGATCTCCGTATCGCCACTGGTTCAATGTAGCAGATGTGGAAGGGGACTACTTCAAATTCAGCGCTTCGTTCATCGACCCCTGGCGGTAGCCTTCGAGGTCGAGGGTGACGTAGTGGAAGCCGAGGGGTTTGAAAATGGAGACCAGGCGGGCGGCCATGTCGAGCGCGAGCGCGCGCTCCATTTCCTCGCGCGCGATCTCGATGCGCGCCAGGTCGCCATGATAGCGCACACGGAACTGCCGGAAGCCCAGCGCCTTCAGCGCCTCCTCGCCGCGCTCGATCGTCTTCACCGTCTCGATTGTGACCGGAGTGCCGTAGGGCACGCGCGAACTGAGGCACGCCGACGCGGGCCGGTCCCAGGTGGGCAGCCCGGCCAGGCGCGAAAGCTCGCGAATCTCGGCCTTTCGCAGCCCCGCCTCCGCGAGCGGCGCCTTCACTTCGTGAATCTTCGCGGCATTCTGGCCGGGGCGGTAATCGCCCAGGTCATCCACGTTCACGCCGTAAACGATGTGCCCGATGCCGCGCTCGCGGCCCAGCGCCTCGAGCCTGCGGAACAATTCGTCCTTGCAGTGGAAGCAGCGATTCGCGTCGTTGCGCGCATAATCGGGATTCTCGAACTCGCGCGTCTCGATGTATTCGTGCTTCAGCCCATAGCGGCGCGCGAACTCCTCCGCGTCCCGCTTGTGCGATTCGGGCAGGGACGGAGAATCGGCCGTCACCAGGAGCGCCCGTTCCGCGCCGAGCGCGCGGCCCGCGGCCCACGCCAGATACGCGGAATCCGTGCCGCCCGAGTACGCCACCATTACGCGCCCCAACCCGCCCAGCAGCGCGAAGAGGCGCGCTTCCTTTTCCCGCAACGCGGCGGGATCGAGCACCGAGACCAAGGGTTGCATCGGAGCCTCGCTTACATCGGGAGTTTTTCCTGGATCTCGCCGCCGCTGCCGCCGTTCGACCCGCTGTCTTCGGGAATGACGCAGGCGGCCGCCACGCGATCCGTTTCTTCCATTCTCACCAGCCGGACGCCCTGCGTGGAGCGGCCCGCCTGCCGGATCTCGCCGGCTTCGATGCGAATGATCTTGCCGTCCTTGGTGATGATGACGATGTCGGAGTCTTCCTTCACGCCGAGCACCGCGGCCACGTTGCCCGTGCGGCTGGTGGTCTTCATGTTGATGACGCCCTTGCCGCCGCGGTTCGTCAGCCGGTAATCGGTGAGCGGGGTGCGCTTGCCCAGGCCGAGCTCCGAGATCGACAGGATCAGCGCATCCTCGCGCACGACCTCCATGCCCACCAGGTAATCGCCTTCGGCCAGGTCCATCGCGCGCACGCCGCGCGCCGGACGGCCCATCGGACGCACGTCGGTCTCGCGGAAGCGGATCGCCTTGCCCTGGTGCGTGCCCAGGAAAATGAAATCCTCGCCGCTGGTGAGCCGCGCCGCGATCAGCTCGTCGCCTTCGTCGAGGCCGATGGCGATGATGCCGCGCGACATCGGATTGTCGAACTCCGTCAGCGCCGATTTCTTGATCACGCCGCGCCGGGTCACCATCGCGATGTACTTATCCTCGACGAACTCCTTCACCGGAAGGAACGCCTTGATCGACTCGCCCGGCTGCAGGTTGATGAGGTTCGAGATGTGCTTGCCCTTGCCGGCGGTGCCCGCGTCGGGGATCTCGTAGATCTTCAGCCAGAACACGCGGCCGGTGTTGGTGAACAGGAGCAGATAGGCGTGAGTGGACGCGACGATGAGGTGCTCGATGAAGTCCTCCGTGCGCGTGCCCATGCCGATGCGGCCCTTGCCGCCGCGCGTCTGCCGCCGGTAGGTATCGATCGGCGTGCGCTTCAGATAGCCGCCGTGCGTCACCGTGACCGCGACGTCTTCCACCGCCACCAGGTCTTCCAGGCGAATCTCGCCCGTATCCTCGAGGAACTCGGTCCGGCGGTCGTCGCCGAATTCCTTCACGACTTCCCGCAGCTCCTTGATGATGACGCCCTTCAGCACTTTCTCCGAGCCCAGGATCTCGACGTACTCGGCGATGCGCTTCTGGATTTCGGCCAGCTCGTCGAGAATCTTCTGGCGCTCCATGCCGGTCAGCCGCTGCAATTGCAGCTCGATGATCGCCTGCGCCTGCCGCTCGCTGAAATCGAAGCGGAAGGCCTCGGGAACGACCACCTCGTCTTTCACGCGCTCCGGAATTTCCAGCACGCCCATCAGGCGTTCGCGCGCTTCCTTGGGGTTGGCCGACGCGCGGATGGTCTCGATCACGAGATCGAGGTAGTCGAGCGCTTTGCGGAAGCCGAGCAACAGGTGCTCGCGCTCGCGCGCCTTGCGCAGCTCGTATTCGGTGCGGCGCCGCACGACATCGGTGCGGTGCTCGATGAACCGCTTGATGCAATCGATCAGGCCGAGCTCGCGCGGCTGGCCGTTGACGATCGACAGCATGATGATGCCGAAGCCCGTCTGCATCTGCGTGTGCTTGTACAGGTTGTTCAGCACCACCTCGGCCTGCTCGCCCCGTTTCAGCTCGAAGACGATGCGCATGCCCTCGCGGTCGCTCTCGTCGCGAATCTCCGAGATGCCCTCGATCTTCTTATCGTTCACCAGCGCGGCGGCCTGCTCGATGAGCCGCGCCTTGTTCACCTGGTAGGGGATCTCGGTAACGACGATCTGGTCGCGGTCCTTGCCCACGTGCTCGATCGCCGCCCGCGCGCGCAGCTTGAGCTGGCCGCGCCCGCGAGTATACGCATCCAGAATTCCGGAGCGGCCCAGGATGTAGCCGCCGGTCGGGAAATCCGGTCCCGGCACCATCTCGAGAATCTTTTCGAGCGGCGTGCCCGGATGCTGGATCAGCGCGATGGTGGCGTCCACGATCTCGCGCAGGTTGTGCGGCGGAATGTTCGTCGCCATGCCCACGGCGATGCCCGAGGAGCCGTTGATCAGCAGGTTCGGCACGCGCGCCGGCAGCACCTCCGGCTCTTCCTCGCTCTCGTCGTAATTGGGCCGGAAGTCGACCGTCTCCTTGTCGATGTCGGCCAGCATCATTCCCGCGATCCGCGACAGGCGCGCCTCGGTGTATCGCATCGCGGCGGGCGGATCGCCGTCCACCGAGCCGAAGTTGCCCTGCCCGTCGATGAGCGGATAGCGCATCGAGAACGGCTGCGCCATGCGCACCAATGAGTCGTAGACCGCCGTATCGCCGTGCGGGTGATACTTGCCGAGCACTTCGCCGACGATCTTGGCGCTCTTGCGCGTGGGCCGGTTGAACGTCAGCCCCATCTCATGCATGCCGTACAGGATGCGGCGGTGCACCGGCTTCAAGCCGTCGCGCACATCGGGCAGAGCGCGGCCGATGATCACGCTCATCGCGTAGTCGAGATACGACCGGCGCATCTCGTCCTCGATGTTGATCGGGATCAGGTTCTTGCCGCCTCCGCCGCCGAGCGGCAGTTGCGAGCCGCCGCCTCCGGAAGGCGGCGCCGGGGGAACCGGCGGGTTCTGCGGGGTGTCGGGGCGATCGGAATCAGCCAAAAAGTTCACTCCTCGGGCGAGCAGTTTTTTTCACCCTCTGTTCGCCTCGAAACAAGGTGGAATCTAAACTTTTATTTTACCAGAAATGCATTGAATAAAAAGGGACTTTTTGCGGCTGTCAACGGGGCGGCCCCCGGTCTGCGCGCCACCCCCCGCCCCTACGCCCGCGCCAGGCGGCCGCGCCCGCCACCCGGGGGCGCAGCAAGGGCGGACGATCCGCCCCGCAACACCCAAAGACAGCCGTCACGCCGGTTGTGAGTTGCGCATCCAGATAACAGGTAAGTTGATACACTGAAAACAGATCGGAAAGGCTTCCAGGGACGACTCATGCTCTCGATCGTAATTCCGGTGCACAATGAAGAGCCCTCATTGTTGCCGCTCTATGACCGGCTCACTTCGGTCCTGACCTCGTTAAGGCAGCCGTACGAGATCCTCTTCGTCGACGACGCATCGACCGACCGCACCTTCGAGCTCCTCGCCAACTTGTCGGAGACCGACCCACGGCTGAAGGTCATCCAGTTGCGCCGGAATTTCGGGCAGACTGCAGCCCTGTCAGCCGGTTTCCACGAGGCGCAGGGCGACATCGTGGTCTCGCTCGACGGCGACCTGCAGCACGCGCCCGAGGACATTCCCGCGCTGCTCGCCAAGATCGAGGAAGGCTACGACATCGCCAGCGGCTGGCGAAAAGTCCGCGTGGATAACGCGCTCACCCGGAAGCTGCCGTCCCGGATCGCGAACTGGCTGATGGCGAAAGCTTCCGGCGTGGAGTTGCACGATTTCGGCACCACCTTCAAGGCGTACCGCGCGGAGGTGCTCAAGGACATCAATCTCTACGGCGAGCTGCACCGGTTCATCCCGGCGCTGGCGAGCATTTACGGCGCGCGGGTCGCGGAGGTGCCGATCCAGAACATCGTCCGGCCGAACGGCGATTCGCACTATGGCCTGGGCCGCACGCTGCACGTGCTGTTCGATATCATCACCATCAAGTTCCTGCTGAGCTACTTCACGCGCCCGATGCACTTTTTCGGCAAGCTGGGCGTGCTCAGCACCGGGCTGGGCAGCGTCATCCTGGGCACGCTGATGTTCCACAAATTCTGGAACGGCCAGGATATCTGGATCGAGCACGGTCCCCTGATGATGGCCGGCGGCCTGCTGCTGCTCGCCGGGCTGATGATGTTCTCCACCGGCCTGTTGGGCGAGGTGCTGATCCGGACGTACTTCGAAAGCCAGGGCCGCCGCATCTACGCCGTGCGCGAGATCCGCTGCAGCCGCGAAGGGCACGTCAAGGGCGAAGCACGCTCCTGACCGGCGGCGCTCTTCGATTCAGAAAATAATACACGGCCGGCCCGAAAGTCCCCCGCGCCCGCCGTCGTTCTGCGCTCAAACGGCGGAAAAGCAGCCGATTTTACGACTGGCACGGCGCTTGCTCCCTAACCATAGGAACTCGGAGGGGAACCTATGGGGATCAGACTTGTGGGCACGATGTTTGCAGCCACCGTTCTGGCGGCCGGCGCCGGCGCGCAGACCGGGGTCACTTGCGAGTGCCCTCCCACCCGGCCCGGTTCGCAGGCGGCGGTGCAGCAGACGGAGACGGTGCAGCCGGTGCAACCCGCGCAGCCGGTAGTCCAGCCCGTCGCACCCGCGCCGCAGCCGGCGCAGCAGGGCGGCGTCGGGCAGACCCTGACCGGAGCCGGCCAGACGGCCGGTAGCGCCGTGGCCGGTGGAGCGAAGACGGCGGGCCAGGCGACCGGCGGCGCCGTCAGCAGCGCGGCCCAAACCACCGGCGGCGCGGTTGCTACCGGCGCGAAGACCGCGGGTCAGGAGACCAGGAGCGCAGCCGGGACCGCGGGCAGCGCCGTCGTCAGCGGAACCAGGACGGCCGGCCAGGAAACCGGCAGCGTGCTCGGGACGGCAGGCAAAGCGACGGGCAGCGCCGTCGGGAGCGCCGCCAGCACCACCGGAAGCGCCGTGAAGAGCGGCGCCGTCACGGCCGGAAAGGCGACGGGCAACGCGTTCAGCACGGTGGGCCACGCCGTGGCCGGAGGCGTCTCTACCGCGGGGAAAGCGGTCGGAGGCGCGTTCTCGGACGCCTACCACGCCGTCGCCGGCGCTTTCTGATCGCTCGCGAATGTGCTAGTTCTTGGTATTCCGGGGCCGCCGGACGGCGCCGGAGCACCGAGGCTCACGTTGTCAGCTAGAACCGTACACGCGGCTGTCGTCCAGGCCGCACCCGTCGTATTCGATCGAGACCGCACCATCGAGAAAGCCGCGCGGCTTGCGCGCGAGGCGGCCGGCCGCGGCGCCCAGGTGGTGCTCTTCCCCGAAGCATTCGTTTCCGCATACCCGAAAGGAATGGATTTCGGCGCGCGCGTGGGCTTCCGCACCGCCGAAGGCCGCGAAGAATTCCGCCGCTATTGGGAAAGCGCCTTGGACGTGCCCGGACCCGCCGCCGAGGCGCTCGGCGCGATCGCGCGCGACAACGCTATCTTCCTCGTGATCGGCGTCATCGAGCGCGACGCGGGGACGCTCTACTGCACGGCGCTCTTCTTCAACCCGGACGGGTCGCTGGCGGGCAAGCATCGCAAGCTGATGCCGACCGCCTCCGAGCGCCTCATCTGGGGCTTCGGCGACGGTTCCACGCTGCCGGTGCTGGCGACGCCTTACGGCCGCATCGGCGCCGTGATCTGCTGGGAAAACTACATGCCGCTGCTGCGCGCGGCGATGTACGCCAAGGGCGTCGAGCTGTACTGCGCGCCCACAGTGGACGACCGCGAAACCTGGCTGCCCACGATGCGGCATATCGCGCTCGAAGGCCGCTGCTTCGTGCTCTCCGCATGCCAGTACCTGCGCCGCGCCGACTGCCCGGAGGACTATCGATGCGACATGCAGGGTGACGTGCTGATCCGCGGCGGCTCCTCCGTCGTCGGCCCGCTCGGCAACGTGCTCGCCGGCCCCGATTTCAGCGGCGAGACGATCCTCATCGCGGAGCTCGACCTATCCGACATCGTGCGCGGGAAGTACGACTTCGACGTGACCGGCCACTACGCGCGCCCGGACATCTTCCGGCTCGAGGTCAACGAGCGGCCGCTGAAGCCGGTCGCGTCCCAGGACTGAGCGCCGCCCGGCTACAGGGAACCTTGCGCCCTCGGCAGTACGATCCGGAATGTCGTTCCTTTTCCCGGCTCGCTCTCCACGAAAATGTAGCCGCCGCTCTGGCGGACAATCCCGTACACGGTGGAAAGTCCCAGTCCCGTGCCGTTGCCGGGCTGCTTCGTCGTGAAGAACGGCTCCAACACGCGCGCCCC